>Ga0194137_10000104_pt1 | contig 54294 bp, 80 predicted proteins | sample TARM_MetaG_T3_14_FD_134025 | JGI IMG/M metagenome (GOLD analysis project Ga0194137, IMG submission 134025) | Freshwater microbial communities from Pennsylvania, USA, analyzing microbe dynamics in response to fracking - TARM_MetaG_T3_14 (version 2) | ecosystem: Environmental > Aquatic >...
AATCAGCTAATAATTGAATGTCGTCATTAACTTTGTTAGCTAATTTACGAACTTTATACTTCATCTCTCTAGGGTTAGCTTGAGCGGCAACACTATAAACCTTTCGCTCGACCGACTTTTTAATGTTTGATAGTTGAGCATCAGTACGGGTAACTCCCCAATGCATTCCTTTAACGCCATAGTGATATAATTGGGTCATAAGTATAACCTCCATTAATTTCCAAATATTTCGTCAAGAATAGATTGTGTTCTTACTTCTCTAGCTGCGTCGGTTTGTCCTCTTTTTTCTAGCATTTTACTACGCAAACGAGCCGCAGTTGCATCATTTCCCCCAAACAACTCTTTTGTGATTTGTCTAGCTCTCAGTTCTCTTGCAGCATCATTTCGCCCTTGTTTCTGTAACATGCTAATTCTAATGTTTGTGGCTATCTTATCCAAATCAGCTTTTTCTTCGTCTGTTAAGTATGACTTTTTAGGAGCCGGTTGGTCTTTCATTTTTTTTAATTTTAAAGTATTCTTTTCTATACGCTTTTCAAGAGCTTTTTTATCTCTTTCATCGTACGCCGCATGTCGCTTTTTGGTTATACCTCGACTAGTATGTCCACCGTTGTCTAGTTTTGTAAGGGCTTTTTTATCGAAAGCTATTTGTCTACTTGTAGTTATTCCTCGACCAGCTCTTTGCCCCCAATGCATTCCTTTTACACCAAAATGTATTAGTTGGTCGTCTTTAATTTTTATAAAGTCAGCCAAGTATCGACCCTCCTTTTTAATTACCTTTCAGTTGTTTCATAGCAAGCGCTATTCCAATAGCTGAACTACCAATTGCTAGGACGCTTCCACCAACATCTAACGCGCTTTTAGCATAAGCCTGTCCTTTTGAAATTTGATTAGCCGAAAGATTTGCATATTGCTGCTCCATATTCATTCTTGCAACCTTAGCTTTTAACTCGGCATCAGATAGTTTGGCAATATCTTCTTGATTTTTAGCAGCTCGTGCAACGGATATTGATTTGTTAATTTTTCCACCTTGTTCCGTAATTTTAGAAGAGTGGTCGGTAACTTCCTTGGCACGGATTAATTGATCGGTTGTCATCTTATGTTTTTCACCGCCCGAACTCTCAGAGTTTGAACCTCTCCTAACGCCCCAATGCATTCCTTTGATGCCAAAATGTAATATTTCGTTATTCACTTATTTCACCACCTTCTACAACTGGCGTATAACCAGGATCGACTTCTGCTAATATTCGGTATTCTAATTCGTTTACTTGTTCCTTCATAGAGGCTACTGCCGCCGAACTAGCAGGTGGGTCAAATATCAGCTTCACCTTTAGATACACATATGTTTTTACAAATTCGAGTTTTGTACCTTCTCCCAAGAAATCAGTCCATGCCGATTCTGCAGTTGCTATAAATCCAGTATCTGGTCCAACTCCAAGTTGTCTTAGTATTCCAAACGTGGTGTTTGTGTGGATTAAAATATCGGTATCGAAGTGCGTATAACTTGCATCTCCACCTCCGATTAACTTCTTTAGTGTTTCAAGTATACCCGTCATCGTAGATCTCCTATCTATTTAAGCGTAATATATTGTTTCATACAATATCCATCAAAGCCCGCAGATGTACAAATTTTATAGAAATCTTCAGCGGTTTCCTTATCATAAATAATTACCTCAGATCCTGATCTGAGTACACCGACAACATCACACTCAATATTTGGTTCGCTTCTGACATTCAATGAATCGCAATCAGAAACCACACCAATTACTTTGTCATATGCGTCTGTTTTTTCATCACCTTCGGATTCCACCTCTGTAGTTTCGTCTACTAACACTTCACTTTCTTCTTTACTCTCGGTTTCTAATTCAGTGTTTGTAGTTTCGGCTGCTGGAATTTTAATTTCTTCTTCATTGTTTTTTAAAGCATCAATATTTTCGATGCCGCTTGTTCTTCTTCCACTCATGATAAACCTCCTATGAGTTAACTTCGCCAAGGACATGTGTCATTCCTTGATCGTTCAATTGGTACGCGACGATTTATTAAAGATAAGTCACCATAATGTATAGCGTTATGTGTTGACAAAATGGTTGTTATAAGATACTCGGGATCAAATAAGAATTGACTTCGGAGTTCTATATCTTCTTTAGTGAGTGCATTCATATGATGTATTAACGCAAAACCTTTCGGTATATCATAACCATCCACACCTAAGTCACATCCTAAATCTCGAATTATAATTTGTCTTCTGGTATCTTTCCATTCTTGAGTTTTGTAAAATATCTGGTTTAGATATCGATCAAAACCAAAAGTATCTTTACAGACGGTTCTATCCAATCGTAAGTATTCGAATCTTTCTTCAAATGTTTTGAGTCTTGATAGTTCGGAATACGTTCTAATAATCATTTGAATCACCATGTCCGCCGTACTGCTTCATTGCAACAATGGCGTTTTTATATAACTCTTCTATAACTGCTCCTGACTCAAGTGCTTTTGTCTTTGCCGACATTAATTTCTTCTGTTCCAGTAAAATTTCTTTTTCCAATCGAGCACTGGTAGACCCCATCTTTAAAAAATGACTTATGACTTGTGACGAGGCAGTTCCGTCTGCTAACTGTCTTTCAGCAAGATCTGTAGCTAAAGAGATCAATTGATTTTCTCTAGCTTCTGGAGATAAAGCTGGTCTAATTTTTTTAGTTGATCCAGAAGAACTTGACGATCCGACTTTAGGCATCCTTTGTGCCTCCTCTCTAATAGTTTGCTAGTGCTTTTAGTATAGTTTGATACAGGTATTAAACACCCACGTAGACTTCGTTATATACCTCTTTGCTGAAAGGAGCACAAAAACCCAAAGATCGAGCGATGTTCGTAGGTGCTTAATACCTGTATCAAGTGAATTGTTTTCTCAAATCCTCCCCCGGGGAATTTTTCGAGACCCACGCGATGACACGGGGGGTGTCAATTTTGCGAGACCCCCCCTATGGTATTAATATAAAAATATTTTTTACTAAAACGTCTAGCATTGTTTAATTACGACAGATTGTTTGTTTATTTGTGTATTATTTTTCTTTTATTTTTTTGTAAATGTTTTGAAAGTCATACTTGATGATCTCGTCAATGGCCCGTTCAATCTCAGCATTATTCTCTTCATCAGACAATTGATCCGAGGTACGGGCTATTCTACCAAGGTAAGAACAAGTACCGTAGCCTTTCTCGTCGTCGAATAGCAACCAAGAAGTGAAGTCTTTGATCGGGTCATAAGGGTTGTCGAACGTCGTTAACATGCATCTAGTTCCCATTTAATTATTCACTCCTTTCCCAAGTGTGTAATTACTTACAGTTGTGGCTGATACACCTATAGCTTTTGCTATTTCAGAAGTGGTGTAACCAGACGCTATCATTGCTTTTATTTTGTTCTTTTGAACAGGTGTTATGCTAGTCGTAGCTCTTGGTGTTGCTCTTTGTCTAAGCGTATCCGAATCTACATGATTGATGATCTCTGATAACTTATTAGGGCTTATAGCGCCAGCCTGTATTGCTTCCCATTCTCTATCACTAATAGGAATAGGTTCTCTTTTAGCACCAACAGCTAGTCTAGCTTTAACTAACTCTTGTTGACTGGCCTTCTTTATCTCACCTGAGGTCATATCGGGGTTGTCTTGTTTCTTTGCATTTATAACAGAATTAGCTATTGTTTGTGCATATCGTTCTCTAGCAGAATTCTTCTTAGAAATGTTTAGATTTGCTAATAGGGTGTTAACTTCTTGTTGATAAGTTTCTTTAGCAGAACTATTGTACTTGATATCTTCTGTGGAGATCATCTCTTTTCTAGCAGAGTTAGCTAACGCTTTCATTTGATTAGCGTATTCGCCATACAATTTTTCTTGTTGAGTGCCGGACGATAATGCTAAAGCATCTTTAGCCTCGGCCATCTTAGTACTAGGTTGTGTTCTCTCTTTAGTTTTCACTACAAAGTCATTAGTAGATTCACCATTCTCAACAGCTTTTCTATATGCTGCCATTTGTTCATTTGTTGGTTTCTCTAATTTCTTAGTCGTTGGATTACGATATTTAACAACATCATATGAACCATCGTTTCTAGTATCAACAATAAAGTCGTCTGTGTTATCTCCATTTAATACTGCTTTTTTATACTGACTTAATTGAACAGCTGTTGGTTTTGTCAATTTTCCAGTAGTTGGATCTTTGTATTTAACTACATCATAAGGAGTACTCGCTAATTTATACTTAAGTTCACCTGTGTCTGGATCAATTGTAGGGCTTCCTTTTCTCTTAAGAACTGAGGTTTCAGACTTAGAACGAGAAATTAAAGTGGACGCGCCTTCTTTATATCGACCGTTTTCGTCTATCTTACCCTGATATTTTTTCTTTAGCAAAGCTATATTATTATCCAATTCACTCTGTTTGTAATCTAAATGATGTTTCTCGGCATCAATAACAACCATGCTATGTCTTACCGCTTTTGCTAATTCAGGCTCAGTAGCACCTTTTAATGTCATGTCAGTGATTAAATTAGAAATTCGACCCATCTCGGTTTGGGTGTTTCGCATTGGTCTGAATTCCCTATCGCCGCGATAATAATGTTCTGTTCCATCAGAATCTTTTGTAACTTTATCATATTGATATGATGACTTTGTATCAAACCCCTCTAATCCTTTTAACGGTTTGGTTGACAATATATTAATTTTATTGCCTGTTGGTATTGTCATAACTGCATCGCCGTCAAAGTCAGCACCCGATAATCTTTCGGCAACTTTACTATTTATACCTATAGCATCTACTGCATTACCTAAGATTCTAGCAGCATCTTTATGTTTATTGTTAACTGTTAGTATCGGTATTTCAAAAGTTCCACCATGCGGAAATCGAATTAACGCCAGTTTTTCCCCATTTTGATAGGTTGGCGCATATACTTCAGTATCAGGAAGCGTTGTAACTGGAAGTATAACTTTATATTTTTGTCTAGGTAAAGCGGCGGCTTGCAAATGTACTGCTGCTGAATCACAATCCTCAGCAAAAGTTTTAAGCATTACTTTTTTAATTGTAGGATTTGTTAATGCTTTTATTTCTTCATATTCAGCCACTTTATTAGCCGATGCGAGATTTAATTGCTTTTCGATTAATTGTTTTGGTTGCTTCGATAGAAATTGTGATGGTAGATGATCACTCCAATCACCCCAATCACCTTCTTCGGCTCTTTTATTAATTAATGATAGAGATTGTTTCTTGCCAGTGACAGGGTCTGTATAATCACCATTTGGGTCGTCATAGTATTTCTGTCCGCCAGCTTTAATTAAAGAACCAAAAGGATTATCAGGATCGGCGCTAATCTTTTTAAGAACATCCATCTTAGGAGTTCCTACTTTTTTATTAGTATTAAACATAACATCTACGCCATCCGGTAGATCATCAGAATATATAGCCATACCTTTAAGATATCTATTGCCATCAACCAAAATTCTAACTTGAGCATAGTGTGAATTACCAAGAGATAAATCTTCAACACCTCTGCGAAGCTCTATTACGCCATCTTTATGGACGCCTCCTTCTTCTGCGTATCGAATTTTTAATCTGCTAGAATCCATACTTTTAGGATATACAAAAGCATTAAAGGTATCGCCGCCATCATGTGAAACATATTTATCGACAATGCTATTGATCTTGTCAAATTGGTATATTTCTTTATGCTCTGTTCCTGGCGGACACAGTACTGTTAACGTTGTCATTTTTCCCGGATTAGTTACTTGTGGAACTCGACCGCCATATGTAGGGTAGCCATCTAATTCGCAAATATACAGAGCCTCTTTCATTTTTTCTGGAGAAACACCTAAACTAATATTGACACCGGCCCCAACTTCAACCATTCCTAACTCATCAACTCGTGATTTAAGGAAGTCTGCTGTTTTTTTAGCCTGATTCATTCTGGCCTCGGCACCTTCATCCAAAAGTGATCTAATTGATGAGTCGTTATTATAACCCATTTCTTTTGTGATTTGGGCTAAACTTAATCCGTTATCTCGTAATGTTTTAGCTCTGGCTGCTTCTACAGCTCTTCGTTCATCTCTTGCCAAAGATCTCTGAACTCTAAACTGAGTGGTTGTTAAACCCATTGCTTCTGCTATGTCATTATCGCTCTTACCGCTATCTTTCATCTCTTCATATCGACTAATAAAATCGCCACTATGTTGATGGGGGTTTTGACCAGACCCCCATGGATAACGACCAGATCTTCTAAGAACTCCGCTATGTTGGAGTATTTCTTCAATGATTGGATTCATTATTGTAATTCCTCCTCTTAACGAATTTTAGACAATATTTTATCAAATGTAATTATTTTATCCATAATTGGAAGTATATCTTCGGCAGTTGGTCTATCATATAATATTTCATCATTCTGATAAATTCTCAATTCGGTTTCTATATCGGATGGCCTAATCTTGTATTCTAGACAAAATAGAGCATTATATATTCTCAATTGGTCCATATGAGCTGGTGTTATACCGCTCTTATAATCATGAACTCTTAAAAAGTCTTTTCTGAAATCAATTGTATCGGCAGTGCCAAAACAATTCGGCGAGTAATATAATACTTGCTCGGGCGTCATTTTAAAACCTATGGCGTCATTAACGTACATGTTTAATGTTTTCTTGGTAGCTGCTAGTTTCTGTCCCAAACGAATTGCTTGTGCTGCAAATTCATGAAGCTCAGTACCTTTTTGTACAGCCATCATTTTCATATACGAGTCTACAATTTTTTCATCGTCATATCTGATCCAATGATATTTACTAGCACCTAAGAAGGCATGTAAACCATTAAGCTCGGAATGCTTGTTGAAGTCCATGTAATACCTCCTCTTTATTCTCTGGGCAAATGAATGCCGCGAACGACATAGCGTTCATCATATCAACATAATAATCCTGATTAGGTCGCTTGGAAGATTTAGAAGTTTTCTTTCCCTCTAACACTGCCCACCTTGGACCCCATAGAATTAATAAATCTGAAATACCTTGAACCTCATTTGGATCGAGGTGAAATACTAAGCAACCCGGAAACAATTCTTTTATCTCTTTAATTAACTTTGTCTTAAATCTACTTTCCAGCATTTTGGTAAGCTCCTTTCCAACTTTTCCCAAAACGTAAGAGAGGTTGGCCATTTTATTCTCTCTCTTCATAAAAGGACATGTTTTTTTCGCGTGGTAAATTTTGGTAAAAAATAAGACACAATGTTACTCATGTCTTATGATTTTTTTCGTTTACGTAAAAGATAGTGTTGCTTATCCAGAGAGCACTACCTATAATGGCGGTTATAATATCATCAAATAATATTGCGCCGAATATTATTATCCCGGAACATATAAACCCAAATCGATCGCCCATGCTATTTCGCCGGCCTTCCATATTTTAACTGCATGTACTTGTTTGCTGACACAATATACACAACTGCTTCACCACCTTTAACTCCAAATCGCATTGGTGTGTCATCATCAATCTTATACAATAAGCAATTCTCATAGGACTTAATTTTAAATTCTCCAACAAACAAACCAATAAGTAAACCCGCAATTAGTGCTAATCCTATAAATAACATAATTATTTCCTCCTTGATATGATGCGTTCTAAATACATGTCTTCAGACACTAAATACGCAAATTTTAATTTACCGTCAACTTTAAAGTCAGTTGGTGTACAATCGTCGATCTTTAGCTTTAAATAACGCTTATACGAATGTAGTCCAATTTCACCAAGAACAACGCCGATTATAAGCCCAATAACTAATCCTATAAACAACATAACAATTCTCCTTACACTATCCGAATATCTTTGATATGAGAAAACATAATACCGATCCTATTACAACAAAACAGATCGTACCGATTACAGCGATACTCATAAAAACCTCCTAAATATTATTTTCTTTATAATCAGCGATGGCTTTTAAAATACATTCAAAAACAGGTTGTTCAGTCAATAAGCATTCTCTTTCAAAAAAGCTAGGACCGCTCTTCCCTGTCCAATCACCAACAATATACAACGATGCTTTAGCTGTTAAAATATCTGTACCGGAACCATGATATAAAATATGAATTTCGTAAGCTGCTTTTGCGGCTATTACATATCGATAAATACCTCGTCCAATTTCAGTCCAATTTTTTAATTCTTTCATACTGTTACCTCCTAAAATTCTTAAAAGCCCACTTGCCCACTTTTTTTGGCCAACTTTCTCTATATACTTAAACTTTTTATCACAATTAAATAGAAATAAAAGTGGGCAAGTGGGCAGAAGACCTTACAAACGTTGAAATTTCAACGAAAAACCGCGCCCACTTTGCTTTTTAAAAGTGGGCAAAAACCCACATAAAGTGGGCAAAAACGTACTAATACTACTAAAAAGCACTCCACAGAATTCCCAAAAATCTACAAAATGCTAAAAAGCCCACTTTGTTTTTTTCAAAAGTGGGCACAGAATTCCCAAAAATACTAACTATTGTTACGTAAGAATCTGATAACGATCCATATTAACCAGAGTCCTCCAGTACAAAGTGTCAGTACGACATCAAACAATATACCCATAGTTCCTCTTTTTTTCTTACTCATTTTATTAATCTCCTTTCAAGTGATTAAGTTTATTTGTCAACCCGGTTTAAACTTCTAGATTCGTCAAAACCATCTGGGTATCGACCAGTTAATTTTACAATATTGTCGATAAGGATTTGCGAGAATTCCTCACCCATGCCTGTAGCAGCTAAAGCAACATACCAGCAAATATCACCCAACTCTTTCTTTAAATAGGTCTCGTCAATTGGATGTCCTTGAAAGAAGTGTTTCTTGATATGTTCCGCAAATTCTCCAGACTCTCCAGATAATCCTAAAGCTGCATTTAACAATGGTTGTTCCTTTGATTTATCGCTAGCGGTTCTGTATGCCAATACTTGATAATCATTCATCGACTGCTTTTTTAAAAGATCTTCGATAACATCTGCAGAATCTTTAGCCATGCTTGAAATATTTACATCGAATGTATTTACTCTAACCTTTTCATATTTTTTCTGAACTGCTCGAAGTTCACGTACTGTTTGTTCTGGTGTCATTTATTCCACCCCTTTCAATTTTTTAAGTGATACCGGTATTGGAAAATGATCGAAATCATACTTTTCCATGTTACCACATCTAGAACATTTGTAAGTAACAATTCCTTCTTCGTCACTTACAAAGCTATTACTAGAAACAAATTCATTGTTGCAGGCCGGGCACCATATAAATGTCTTCTGCTTACTTTTTTTCTTAAACATAACCACACCAGTCTACAAACGCATTATGTTTTCTAAAGTTTTAAGACGCTGCTCAACGTGATCGTTAAATATACTATTCAGTTCCAAAGCAATAAATATTAACAATACACTTAAAGCGACTGACCAGTGTGCATTCAACCATACAATAACATTTAACATTACGGTTAGTAAAATCCTAACAAGCGCTCCAACATATTTTTTTTTCATATTTTTAGTTCCTCCTTAGAACTGTCTTCTTTGGTACGACATATAGTCACAGAATCTAAGTCATTTTCGTCTAGAAGATCATTAATGACTTTAAATGCGTCTATAACTGTAACTGCTTTCCCGGCGTTAAGCGCCCACATTAAAATCATATTAAGCACCATCATCAATGTAATTCTACTTAATAGGTCTGTATAATTTGCGGCCAACGATAAAACAACATTCGCCATAATAAATATAATTAGTCTCTCTATTTTCTCCTTTTTCATTTGTTCTCCTTCTACCCAATAGTAAATAATAGATTCGGATTAAACTGCGCTTTATATACCTTAATTATTAAATCGCCTTCTAAATATCCAGAGAATATCGCCGTCGGTTCACTGTGGTTTTGGTCGGTATTAGTGTCGTAAGAATATGAACAAGTAACCACATATAACTTTTTATTATTTACAGTTATGACCGGAACATTTCCGTCTGAAACATTAAACGTAAATTCATCGTTACATAGTTTACACATAACTTAACACGCTCCACTTTCTGTCATATTATTAAAGTGATACAATGCCTCATTAATAATTTCATCTAGAAGAATCTCTGAATTAGGACTTTGTGACGCACATAGTATATTTCTTGCTGGCGTCTTGTAATTGTATTTTAAACAACGCTGCACGTCTCTAAAAGTTATAATTATACTATCATCGTATGGTTCATAACGAAACGACACTTCTAGATTATGTTTGCGGCAACATTCTAGTAATTTTGTTAGGATCATATCTCATCACCATCCCACACCATTTTGCATTCATTTCTTTCCGCGTAATGTCCACCACCAGACTCAACCCAAACCTTACCAAGGTAATGGCCAAGAGGGTAACATTTTAATAGAAGTTCATCTCTCATCATTTCCATTGCTAGACGTAGTTCCGGATTAGCTTCCTTGCCGCGAGGATTATGTCTACGCAAATCATAAATATGCTGAAGATGCTCTCCGTACGGAACCATTGATAAATTATCGGAAGCCATACCTAATCCGGTTAAACCTCTAACGACATCCGGGTCGTTCTGATATCGCTCTAAAACATAACCCCAAGGTTTCTTAATCCATGTTTGGTCAGAATCGTTAATATAAACCACTTTCTGTAAACCAGCGCCACAAGACTTTACCATCATCTCGTCAAAGGTCATAATCTTTCCCTTGTAGAAATCTGAGAACTCTGCATGATTTGCTCCCTTAGCAGTTCTGGTGGTCGAACGAATAATTTCCATACGCTTAGCGTGAGCATCGTAATCGTCTTGTGCCCCACGATGAAGTCCCTCTATCATAATATGAACATTTATAAATTTAAGGATTTGCCAGTGTTCATGCTTTAGACCGTACGTAATAGTTTTTTCTAAATAGTCTAAAAAAGCTCCTCTAATTTCTAAAGGTGCGTCATCGTTAATAAAACCGTAGCGAGTAGTAGCCTGTTCCACAACTCTTTTAATATCGTCTCTTCTCTCCGGCGTCAAATTTCTATTAGTCATATACATAGCACAAATGGCTGATTGATATCCAGAAATCTCTACAACTGTTACTTTCATTTTTTACTTCTCCTTTTCTTTTTCCCTCTTTCTTTGTTTTTCATAAAGATCCTGAATTTCATCGTCAGTAAACATGCCGGAGTTTTTAAGAATATTTATGGCGTCCATATTCTCGTCAAATTTTGGGTCTCTTAAATCTATATCAACCATTATTTATCCACCTTACTAGCCTTTCTATTATCATATTCGGTAATGGTTATTCTTTCCCAACCATCTTCAGTCTCCTTATAAAATCTATCGGTCTCGACTTTTGTACCGTCCGGTTCAATTATGTAAAGAAGAGCTTTGGTGTCATAGTCACTCATCTTCGGATCAACTAGGAAATCTTCACAATAAACTTTATATCTACCACCAGCAGAATATGGCATAGTAATAGGATATAACTCGTCGATTAAATCACTAGCCATTCCAGTAGTGTATGTAACACCATTATTAATATCGATGCAGTAGTATCTATCTACATCTTTATATCTAACAGTACCATCGTCATAAATATATTTAAACAACGAGCTCATTCTTTTATTCTGATAGCACGTATACTTACGTTCATCGTTCCTATCCTCGATGTCACTCCACACCTCTGGAACATCTTCAATTGGCGTTAGAGACTTACCATCGATTAATCGGTTAAGAATATTCTGGGTAAAATCAATACTCATTCCACTATGATCATCCTTACATAAACTATTAAATGCTTTTAGAGCACTGTCATAGCACGCGCAGCCATAATCCCAATCTCGGGTGTTTTCTGCAGCGTCTCGTTCGCGCTTACAAGCAATATCCACCTCACGCTGAGCCCATAATTGCATACCGCTCTCATTATCTGGACAATACGGCAAATCAAATGTGTTATTATTACGATCATCAATAAGTTCATCGTAATAGATCTTCGGACCGCATAATCCAAATAACTCTTTGATCTCCTGAATATCATCGTTAACAGCATCAAATTCTAATCCCTGATCCGAGCAAGCCTGTATTGCATTTTTAAGATGTTCATTAACTCTACACGTCCAGAGAATAAGTTTATCTCCAGCCGCTCTTAACCCTTTTAAATGATTAATAAGTCTGGTATTCGCCGCTCCAATTTCTGGCCACTTATCCTCAAATAATGTGCCGTCAAAATCCACGGCATAAATCTTAAAACCCAAAGTATTAATTGATAATTTCTTACCATCTAAATTTTCATTTGTATTTTTCATTTTTTACTCCTTTCAAAAGTAAACTATTTATTTAACCTACATGCTACTATTTTTCTAAGTTCTTCCGGACATTCCGAAATATGTTTATTGGTTTCAGCATTAACAATTAACTTCCACTCGGTATGAGTTCTATCCGAAATAGCGTTACTCGCCGAATAGTCATAAATCCATAGAAATGTCGGATGTTCCCAAATAGGAATAAATTTGCCGTGCTCAGCAGCTTTCCGCAATTCGTGGAATAGACCCTCTCTAATATCTAACTGATTATTCAATTTTGTAAAACCGTCCTTTACGAAATGAGTACTTCCAGTGTGTATTAAACTATATGCATCCTCAACGAAAGACTCCAATTCATACCAACACGTTCCAGAATTTATTATTGATTTACCGCTAATACTCTCCGCAAATAATACTACCCCATCCTCACGATAATACACAACGCCTACTTCTTTCGATCCGCGACTATCGGTAAACGGCCATTCGGTTCCTAATTTAAAGTTGTTTTCTAATAACAGTTCGATAAAACAATCCCATGGGATTCCGAAATAAGTATCATTGGTTTGTTTTAGCAACTCTCTTTTTCTATCACTAGAAATAATATGCAGACCTAACGATAACTTTTGTTCTGACTCATTAAACTGACTCCAATGCTCTTTTCCTGATATTCTTTCAGCTTCAGCTGTAGGATCAAACTTTAAAGCTCTTTCCACTTCATTATTTAGTTGTTCATTCATTGTTGATTACTCCTTTCAAAAGTAAACAAATCAGTATAAAGTTTTAATTGATTGTATGCCGCACTCGTCAATATACGGATTACTCGACAAACTTTTAATTATCGCTAACATCTTTCTGCTCCTCCAATTTACGTCGAATCAAATCAAGAATATTTTCTACCTTATCGCGTGTCTTTTTACTAAACTTAATATTATTATGTTCACCATACCATTTAAATATGGTTGTAAGATCGCCAGCACCCCAACTAAATGACCACCAATCACAAATCATCTCAATAATATAATGGTCAGGCATATCTATAATTACCATACCTTCTTCTGCGTCATCTTCAATAAGAATCCAATGCTGCCAATGATGTGGGTTCCTATGAATATGGTTAAGCCATGCCTTATTAAAAGCTTCAACCACTGCGTGTGATTTATTATTACCATAGAAATAAGCATCATAAGCCTCGTACTCATCCTGTTTAGACTTTGATTCATCATGCGCTAAACCAATCTGCCAAGCCCAATCGACATTATCCGATAACACCTCTGGGATGTTTTTTTCCATCCACTTGAAAGCTCGAAGAACATTTTGTTTATGTTCGGCTAAATATTGGTCATATTCGTAACTCATTTTACACCTCCTAAAAATAGTGGACAATTATATCTAACAGTTTTACCCAACGATGGTCTGTATTCACACGTTTTTTGGTGACATTCATTACACGTTGATAGAGTGCCTATAAGGTCGACAAATGGCTGTAATGGGCTAGCATTAGTTTTAGACCCAATTTTCTTAAACGGTAACTCTGTACACTGGAAACCAGAAGCACCCTTATGCCCACCGCCGCCATATTTTTTAGCTATCTCAGAAACGTCAATAGTAGTTGAATATAAACTCACGGTAAATATATCGCCGTTAAATGCAAAAGGCATAAGTACATCATATTTACCCTCTGGCAAACTCTTGAAATATTCGCTATTGCATCGTCCTAAGTTTACTGCATAACACTTAGCCCCCTCAAACGCAGTCTCGAAACCGAGGTCCATATATGACTTAGCCCAACCATCTCGGAATATATTCATGATTTGTCCCTGCTCAATTAGACCTGCTTCTTCGAGTTTCCAATTTTTAAGTTTGGTAAACATAATCCAATCCATTCCCTCAGGTTCAAAGCCATATGCATTAAACGCAGTTATAAAGTCTCTAGTATTTTGTCCATAGTCAAACTTCCATACATCCCAATCAGCAATAAGTTTAGTAAACAAAGGAGCGTCATGAGTCATCGATATATCAAACGGTTTTATCTGATCTCCAAAAAGATTAACCATATAACTAGTGAAACAATAGGTCAACATGCAGCCTGCAATACCATCATATCTAAGACCTTTTATTTCACGTTCGAACCCTTCGTACTTTTCAATCGCTGTCTTGTGATGATCAATCCAAGTGATATTTTCAGTTATTGTGAATAACCGTCTCATCTCGTCTGGAGTTATAGAGTAATCCACAATATATATCTGTTCACCTAGTCGAATTGTATCAAAGGGGAATGGTATTCCGTAATTGATAGGTATAAATTCTCTAGCTTCACCGTCATATTGTATAACATTCATCCTAACCCAAAAACCGGAGCACTTGCCATCTGCATCCAAATGATAAAAACATTTCATTGTTGTATTTCTCCTTTCAGTTGAGAAAAATAAAAGAAAGAGCGAAAGCTCTCTCAGTATTCTATTCTGGCCAGACACCTTCGCCACTTATATAAACGCACATATAATCTGTGCCTCTCTTAATGATACCAAAGCTTTCGTCTATTCCAGAATTAATATCTAAAATTTTTTTCGCTGTTTCTAAATCTGTAACCCCTGCCGTTCCTGCCGGCCATGATAGATATAATTTACCAGTCATATCAACGATGTCTTTCTTCCTATTAGTAAAGTCTGTCTTAATGCTTTTGATTCCTTTGTAACCAATCACACATCCAACACCAATGCCAACAAGTTTAATTTCTCGTTCATGTTTCTTGTAAAATTCTTTTATCTTTTTCATAGTATTCCTCCTTAAAATAACACAAGTTATGTTTCCATAATACACCATGTTTTTTTCGCGGGTTTAAAAAATAACTAGATTAAGCCTTACAAAATTTAACGCCATCTGCAATAGTGGATATACCGACCGGGTTGCCCATCACAAAGAAGAAAGCCACTTCTGTATTTGACGTGTCGCGGTCATCAAATTCGTCTATAAACTCCTGTGCCCAATTACATTCATATGATCGTCGTTCGCCGTCTTGTGTATACAACATTAAAATAAATGGTACTTTAGAACCAATACCGCTGCCTTTTATCACCGCATCTGTCATATCTGTTTCATCTCACTTTCAATAGAATGTTTGACTCTATCATGTTCCTCTGCCGATTTTGCATCATTCCAATTATCCATAGTACCAACTAAATAACCAGTAATTCTACGGATACGCTCAAACTTTAAGGGTTTAAACGTACAATGTAGTTCCACCTCATCGCCGTCGAGCGTGATGTCTAGAGTATCAACTTCTCGGTTATACTTTGCTTGAAGAAAATATACATATTGCATTTGTTCTTCTTCCGTCATCTCACAATTAGTGACTTTTATCTTTTGCATAATTAATCTCCTTTTTATATTTCTAATTTTTGAATTTGGAATTCCTCAGGTACACATGAATACGCTAATTTAGAAGTCGCAGCCTTAATTGTCTGATATTGTCTATTTATTACTGACCATCGATTGTCATCTACAATTAATAACTGGTCAAAACATTTCCCACTAATAACTGATAGATTAACATCTGTAATGTTTCTATAAATAATGTCGTCACTTGTAATCAATAATTCTCTAGTACGTGATTTAATAACCTCATTGGACCGGTCTACTATCTGAGTTATAACAGAATCGGTAACCCTCCTGTCAATACCAACAACCGCTATGTGTAATGACATAATATCCTCCTTTTTACCATTTAGCATATGCCGTTTCATTAAAGTTCTTTTTTTCTTTAATAGATCTACTAATCGCTAAATCAATACCGCTACGACTTTTTAAGTGATAATAGTATAAATCAGTAAACGGTGTATTAAGTCTATCTATTCTACCTGCTGATTGAGCCATGATTTTGTATGAGTAATTCTGCGAGTAGAATACAATAGTGTCGGTCTTTATGCAATTCCAACCCTCTGCCCCAGCAGTATATTGAACTAAATATACCCATTTTTCAGTATCTGGTACGGGCTGGTGCTTATGACCATTCCATTCAGCGACTTGTACATCGGGACCGTATCCAAGACCTCGCAATATTTCTAACTCATAATCAAAATTATAAAACACTATCATTCTTGGATGTTTCTCGGCCAACTGTAATAATGCTATTTGCCTAGATTCGTCCGAATTTACAATCTTTCTCCAAACGTAACAAAGCCCAGCCGCGTTAATAATGGGTTCGTTCTTATACGGGTCCCATCTATTTTTTCCAGCATCCCTAAACATCTCAATAGAATAATTAACAAACACGTCTTCATGATGGGATACAGTCTGTCTTTTAAAGTCCATATCGATAAGCAGCTCATTACGATACCGTAGCAATTTACCTTCGCCAATGAAGCGTTCAATTTTGGGATACTTGACAAATCTAGAATATATAGCATGTTCTCTAAGAAATTCGGTCTTATTTTTATAGAATCCATTAGCGACAAACACCGGAATATAATCTTGCCAAGTGTCTCCGGGAGTAGCAGATAATAAAATCCATCTATTTTTTTTAGCAATTTTTAAGAAAGACTTTACCCACGTACCCGACCCAACTACTCGTTGCTCATCAAATATAAAGAAAGCTCCATGGATATTTGCATATTTTTTGATATTATTCCAACTATCTATTACGACTGTATGGTCGTATAAACTCAACTCTGGATGTGTTGACATAAGGAAAGGTATTAACTCACCTTCCCATTCCAAGTCGTCGCGCTTTCGAGCAGTTGTAATGATATACAAATCTCTAGGTGGATTTTCCATTGGAATATAATGATTATCACTATCTCTGAGAATATCACCACCATGCTGAAAGAAATAATAAGCGAGAGAAGTTCTAGATTTACCACTACCAACGCCACCAGAAAGTATACAACCGTCCTTCATTCTGGAAATAGCATCGTATTGATAATCGTATAAACTTAATCCCATTAGATTTCGTCCCCGTTTTCAACTTGTATTTCTATATCCTTAGGAACTAATAACGCCTCATATCCTACAGGTAAAACGACTACCCCCATTTCTTTTTGTTTTATTATTTCTTCATGAACTTTGTGAAGGACGTCCGTTTTTAATGGTGTACTTACCTTAACCACAAGCAACGAATTATCGTAGTTGATGTCTTCTACTGACATTTTACATGGTTCTTGACAACCAACGCATCCTTGATGAAGCCGTTCAAATCTTTGCATAACTTTACCTATCGGTTTTGTGTCGCTAATTGGAAACGTACATTCGGGAATGTCTTGGGGGTCTAAATTGTCAGGGTACACTTTAGCTGTGTAAAAACCTATTCGCATAATGTTTTCCCCTCCTGTATTTGTGGCTCCTCGTATTTACCAAATATGCTTAATTTATCAGTCGACATAGCATGTGGATGCGCTGTATTGGCTGGAATCGTACATATAAAAGAATAGCCATCATTGCTCATGCGTTCCATGGTTGAAACGTCGACATAACCGTTAGTTATAACACCTACTATATTTAACATTCTTATTTCCTCCTTTGTAAATATAAGAGCGCCAGCGTTAACCAGCGCCCTAACACTATAAATTATTCTTGTGGATATTCTTCCTCGGCATATTTAGCCATAAATCTATCAACCTTTTGTGTCACACAGATACTAAGTAAATACGCGGATACACCGGTCTTCCCATTAACATCATAGTTGTATGGGCGAATATCAAGGTCAACACTCTCAATCTCAATATCATCAAGGATATTAATGGTGTCCTCATTAAGTGGTACCATTTTTTTACCACTTCTCATATATATCTTCGGATTTAGACCCGGATTTTCTTGATTAAATTTGACTTTAACTGTCAAGAAGCAGAATGGGGAATCGCCTTCCTCCTGCGGTTCTTTCATCTTGACATTCCAACCATCGTCGTAAAGACCTTTTGCTACTTCTTCCTCTTCGATTACAACTGCGAAGTTTCTATCTCCATCACGATTGTATGTTCCACCTCTCCCTGCAAAGTTTCTAAATACAATTCGAACGTCGTTCATTTCTAAGATCTTTTCTACTCTCTCTTTTTGTTGTTTCATTTTAATATCTCCTTCTTTTTACTTGTAATGTTTTTATTTATTATTTTTTATAAGGAACTTGTATGACGTCACCACCTGAGACCGTCACCGACTGCATCATAACACCAGTTTCCGGGTCAATAAATATAGTATCGAGTTCGCTATTCCAATCTTCAAACTGATCAATGATGTCTTTATTTCTAGATTTTCTAAGTCTAATTAGTTCGTCATGAACAATCCTTCTCCATTTACGAGCGATTGGTGTTCGACTTTGTGACAATACATTATACAAACCAGTTTCTGTCAAAAAGCTAACAGAACGTCGTTGACCTGCAACTACCATTGGTAGGTTCAGCTTCTCGTCCTCTTCGCACATTTGTAGCATATTCCACATATTACCATGACTATAGTCAATCATAGTACCCACATCCGAAGCTTTAAATAGAGGTGTATCCACCGACGAATATACCTCTAAAATTCTATTACCAAAAGAAATGGTACCTACAACATTCATAATTTATTCTCCTTTTCTAATTAAAATGGCACACAATCATATCCTAGTTTACATGTGTAATTGCCATCGTTCCAATATGGACACTCGTCATAACAATTTCGACCACAGTCTTTACCTTTATTTTTATTAGGATTATAAATATACGGATCGTCAGAAACAAACCATTCAATATCCCCATAATTGGATATAGCGTCTTTAGCGTCATCAACCATTGCGTCGTAGTACGAACGGTCAATAGAGTCATGTTTATTAAGTTCCTGAACCATATCCGACTCTAACCAACGATAGCCTTTAGAACCGGTCGCAGCGTAGTACTTTCCATCTTTTTCGCGCATTAATAATCCGCCACCGCACCCCGGTTTAATTGGACAGAACGCGCCAACCTTACCAACGAATCTATAGTTGTGACCCTCGGATATTTGATGTCTAAGACCACCCATTTTAGCATTTATGCTGTTTAGCTTTAGAGCGTCGTCACTACCAATGGTTAAATCATTTTTAGATAATTTTACTTCCTCTTTCCAGAGTTTATCATATTCTTTTTCATAACCTGATACGTCCGGAAGGTCTTCGTTCATATCCAAATATAAAACCGACGTTACAGACTTAGTCTCGCATAAATCTTCGAATACAATATCTTCCTTAGTAAACAATTTCTTGTACACGTAAGGAACAGCAAACTGAGTACCGGTAGCAGTCCATTCGCCCGGATGTTTCTTAATATCCCCCGGAACGTAACCATATAATTCCTGACATTTGTCTACAGTCGCATATTTAGCAATGTATACAGCGTCATTAACAAGACACATTCTATCATACGTAGCCTCATGTTCGAATTCGTAGCCATATTTCCTACCAAATTCCGTAACGAACTGAATAATTTCCGGTGTTGCATCTGGAATCTTAATAGAGTCGGTCTTAATATGAGCAACGACGAATCCACGCTTTTGGACTTCATATTTTAAGTCCGTCATAAATAAGGCTCCACGCTTAGCAACAATATTATCCCTGTTTCGAGGATCTTTAAACGGATTTTCAAAGCCCGCGGCAGTCAAACCATAAACTGAATTAATAGCGGTTTTTAATGCATTGGCTAGTTGCCCAGAAGTCATTTCGCCATCAAGGACCTTCTGAATATAAGGCGTTAGCATACCGCCCAAGATAGTGTTCACTATTTCCCAAGCCTCATGCTTAATATGAACACGACCTTCAACTATTTCCTTGTATCGCTTAGTGAACTCCACGCCAAATAACACTTCACAAATTGTACTGTTCGGATGCTGCGAAGCAATATCAAGTAATGCTACGTTACCATAAACCCCGGGTTCAGCATATACTCTGCCACCTTCGCCGATTTCTTCTCCACGATATGTCGATTTACCAGCTTCAAATTTGTAACCCGGAAAATACGGTAACAAACTCTTTTCCTCTCCATGACGCACGGCCATCATATCAGGCTTTGTTTCTTTTAAGAACTCGAGAACTTCTCGATCTAGACTAAACACTGGTTTTGATAGGTCACGATAATTAAATTGACCTTGAGGCTTCCTGTTACTACCAAATATAATCCTAGTTGTTAGGGCGTTTGTTGTGTCATTATAAGACATTCCCGCTAAATCTGCTAAGATCATTCGCGCGGTCCAGTCACCACTTAAGTGATCAAATGTAGCCTCAGTCGCAATGACGTCATCGTCACAATATTCAGCGACAGTAAGCCATTGATCTTCTGGAACCGGTTGGTCCCATGGTAGACCTAACTCGTGATGTTTTAGACCAAGTTCAATCTCCCATTTTTTTAGACCCTTTTTATTCCCGGCAGAAGCAAAGTCGTAAACGTCCGTATACGAAAGATTATACGCCTCTCCAAAGAAACAGTTGGATACATTACCAATTATCTTTTGAGATAGGTTAAATAATTGCTCGTTAGTGTACCCCATTAATGCAGCATACATAATATGATTATCGTATCTTCTGCAGTTAAACCCTATAAGATTCATTTTAAGAAGTTCTTCAATTTCTGATGGTTTAGGATTTATCATTCTAACTACTGGTTTTCCTACACCACGAATCTTCCAGTTGCAAACGAACAGATTAGGAAATACTTCTACGTCATAAAACACGAGCGGTGACGAATTATAATCCACACCCATATTTTCAACCTCTAGGTTAGTAGAAGGCTCATCAGATTTTAATTGCATCTTATTTACTAGTTTTAAACAGTAGTCCGATTGATTTGTACTGCTAGCAGCAAATGCTAATATAGCGTTTTTCATGTCAGTTACATCATATTTTAATCCACTTGTATATGAATCCTCAAGTATCTTATATATGAAGTCAACACTAGGCTTAGTCCCCGGATGAACCTCTTTACAAAGATTCTTCTTAATAAGAGTTCTAAGTCCCTTCTCACTATTAATAGCGTCGAAATTAACCATTTTGTTGTCTCCTTTCAATGGTAAACCAGAGCTAATAGTGGCTATAGGTAAATTGTTGCATTTTGTTAATTTTCTTCGTATGGAACTATTACCAATTGGCACTTTAACTTCAATGTGGTCATCATATACCGAACTAAGTTGAGTCGCGTCTCCATTATAATTATAATGTAAGTGTAATGCATTACCACCCTTACTTACCTCAGCGTATGTAGCAGGCCATTTGCTGGCCTCCTCGATATTACGTGATAGTGATTTTTTACCGCTACTATCACATAAATCAAAATCGATCACGACGTGATTCTCTGGCACTTTTACATAGTGTATTTTAGACGTGTCGATAGATTCTAATTTACTAGTCACTTCGTCCCATTTTTTTAATGGCGTTTCCTTGTCGGTTACATATTGCGCAAAGCAACTCGCAAACTCTTTGTCAAATATAGACTTAGTGTCCTCCATCAATTTAATTAGTGATACTGAGTCTTTAGGTTTTTCAACAACCGTTCTTTCATGGTCAAATTTTTCAGTTCTAAATCCGCTATAATAACTACGAACTCTTTCACCAGTGTCGGTGTTGTATCGATCTTTATATTCTCGAAAATAATTTTTAAGCTCCTCTTTGAATATTCTTTGTGAGTGAGGAAACGACACCTTAGCATCATCACAATATGTTTTATACATTTCCCATGCGGCTTTTAATGTCACACCGTCATCCTGTTTAAATACGTGATATGAATCCATAACAAAATTGTAAAAATCGTTAGACGCGCCAAGCATCGCGGTTGGGATATAGTCGTCATACATCGCAGGATTACCTAAATATATCGATTGACAATGATAAGCGATAGCACCCAGCTCAAAACTAACCTGTTTTACGATCGCTTTATACTCTTTTTGGTCTAATTTTTCACCAGATGGGGAGACGTCAATAAGTCTTCTAATAAGACCTGATTTTGCGTCCGTAATCTTAACTGGTTTATTAGTACCCATAAATAAGAAGCATTTAAATTGATTAGCATACGTGGATTTAAACTTTTCATTCACAGTCATAAGTTCATGAGAGACTAGACTGTTAAGTCGAGTATTATCTTCAATTTTTGATAAATCACCATCATGTTGAATGGCTACCAATGGATTACTCTTAAATGCTTCTAATGCAAAAGAGTTGTTTGAGGAACCTAAAGCTTTAGCATCAAACACCGAATAATAGCCATCAAATAATTGTTGAATGATGTTTAATATCGTCGACTTACCAGTACCAGCCGCCCCATAAAGAACCATAAATTTTTGCAGCTTTTTAGATTCACCAGACACAATAGACCCAATTGCCCACTCTATTTTTAGACGCTCTTCTTCCGTATATAAAACAGACATTAATCTGTCGTATGACGTTACATCACCAGCTTCAAGTGGATAATTGAGTCGTTTGCTTGCGTAGTCTTTTTTATTTGTCTTGGCGTTGGAGAATATAAGTTTTTCATCTAATACGTGATAGGCGTCTCGTAATTGCTTTTGACAGTACTTATGCCAAATATCAATCATACCTGATTCGGCATCCCACATATGCAAAACCTTTAAACTGGTATCAAAGCGGCTCTTATTTTCCTCTGCAAATTTATTAAGTTCCGAGTCTATTAATTGTAGTGCATCTTGTTCATCCGTAGACCATAAACCACGTTCCTCAATCCAAATAGCGTAGAAATCACCACCTCGAATCATTAGATCGGAGCTTTTTTTTATAATGAACTTCGGATAGACCTCTATCACACCACGCTTTGTACTGCGTGTTGAAATCATCAAAAAGTCGATCATCATGCTTTAGTTCCCTTCTGTATTACGTTTTTCCCCATCGTGTTTCCGCATCAAAGATACTATCTCGCCATTTAAATTATCAATACGCTTGTCTTGATGCATGATCATTCTGGTTGATAATACAACATATGAAATAGCCGTAACTGAAAGAATTGTATTAAGTTTTACTAATCGGCGATTCTTTCTAACCATTTTAATAGCCATATCCAATCCTTCTGCATGATTAGTTAATACCTTTTTATGATCTATTAAAGCACTATGATGCTCCTCAACTAAACCTACCAATTGCGTAGTATACCAAGCTATATCTTCTTCTTTGATGTTTTGTCTTAAGTTTTTCATAACTTTCCTCCTGCTATATAATCTCGTCTAAATACCAGCTCATTTGATACCAAATATCAATATCTCGTAAATCTTCTGATCTTTTTCGAACTGTAAATAGACCCCCTTCTCCATGTGGACCATATTCCCTAAGAAGAAGTCTAGATATAACCATGTCGACATACTCCGGATTAAAATCTTGATCCTTCATTTTGTCTAGTCCTAAATTAGCAATCATCCCCCAGAACCACTCACCAGTTCGGTCTCCAATGTCGTAGTTACCCATGATGTGTACTTCACAACGTCTTGATAGGGCTACCATCATCTCTAACAGACTGCATGGCGAGTCTACTAAATAATCAGACACAACGCCATCTCCAAATTGATATCTTAATCCTACGCCATCTTCGGCTCGATTGGCGTCCATATATAGGGAATATATAAATGTTGTTTCGTGAAGCCATCTAAGCAGTCTGCGATATTGTACACGTTTTGCATACTTACCCTTACATACCACTTCGATTAGCCATTCGAAATACGACTCTTTAATTCCATTTGTTGTCATCATTCCTCCATCTGATGGGGCTTCATAGGCGTCTTGTTCCTAGTAGGTTTGGACTTAGGAGGATCTACAACGTCCACCCATCTTCTATTATCTTTTAAAATTTCATAATAACTCTTTAGTTTATCATTTCGAACAAATACCGAGTCGTCCTCATACTCGCCGAAATGCTCTAATGATTCACACCCGACCAGATCATCAATATCATCAACTTGTTCGTCGTTTTCGTTCGCTAAGATACCATCAGCAAAGTATGCTAAACTTATTTTTTCGTAACTGTCCAAATCGCCAAATTCCTCCGGGGCAATAACATAAGGACACTCAGTATCTTCTGGTCGTATGGACATAACTGGTTGATCGTTAGCATAAAAGAAATCATTAGATGAGTCGGTATCTTCATGATTATCTACGTTGGCATATTGTGAGTAATTGGTATAACCAGCATTCTCAACAATATTTTTTGCATTGTCTCGATCTTTCTTTGTAAATGCCGGTTTTTCTTCGTCTATAATTTCAGCCGGATACATTTCTGATACATTCGACCCAATCGTAGGTCGCTTAATAAAGTCCTTTTTAAACAGGTCAATCTCTTCCTGAATTTTTGTTTCGTATTTTTTGTCTACAATTTTATAAGTTATGATTGAACCGATTGAAACACCAATCATAAGCATACAAACGTTTATTATCTTATTGTCCATTTTTAACTCCTTTCAAAAGTTAACATTTATTTGTCATTGGCATCGACATAATATTTACATCCAGCACAAGAATATTGTAGGTAATTGGTATAATAGTCTCCGCCCCATAACCCACTGCAATAACAATCGTGTAATTTACCATCGTTTCTTCGTTTTTTATAACATGAACGTTGACTTAATCGTCGCTTAATCGTAGAGCGTATTTCTTTAATTATAACTCGAAAAATAGTGATCACCTACCTTAAACATTGGAACACCATATCTGCTATATCTACCAGCGGTAAAGAATATAACTTCATAGTTGGTTCTAGATTCTAATTCTTGTCGTACTAAGTCACAATTAGCCTCATCCACATAGCATCGATCAATTCGCCCATTCCACATACAAGTGAATTGACTTCTTTGATATATGACGTCATGTGTTGTATCTGGAAAACGTTCGTGATCTATGCGATTAAGAATTGTATCTATTACCAATCGCTTACCTTCCTCTGGTTGATTTTGAGCTTCTCCCATTAGAACTAAAGCTATTAATTCTATATCCTCTACTGACATTTGAGGCTCTTCTACTATTGGTTCTGGTGGAGCTTCAAATATAATCTGCTCTTGAATTACGGGTATTGCCTCGTATTCGTATGATTCTATATTTATTAAACTATTGGTTAATGATATTGCTGACATAACCACCGACAGAACTAACACTCGAAAAAGTTTTTGCATTTAATGGTCCTCCTTAAATAAAAGTGGGCCACCCTTAAATTAGAATGGCCTAGTGTTTTACATCAGGCTCCAAATATCACCATCGACATTGAAATCTAATAGAATTGTGCGTTCAAATCCGCCGTTTTCTGTTTCTCTGGCAGTTTCGAATATGCCGAAGTCTACATAATTATCTGTGTCAGCACTTTCTGGATTATAAACCCAACCAACAATTTGACCGGCCTTAGACTTACTAATTAACTCACCATCTTCAAACCATCGGATACCTAACATTTCGTAAACTTCATTTAAGAATAGAATACCCTTAGCTTTTAGCTTATCGTTCGCATAATTTTGTTGTGCCTTTAGAAACATCATGTTATATTCTGGGTCGCGTTCCCATGTGCCACAGTTTCTGTCGAAGAATCGAGCATATTCACTTACACCGTCAACATCGGTAACATTAACTGTGGTTTTTACTTTTTTCTCTTTACCGTTTTCATCAAGTACGGTCTCTTCAAATTTCTTAGCTTTAACATTAAATCGTAGCTCTTTTTCAACCTCATTACCGAATCGTTCAGCAACTCTACCTCTATATTCTTTAAAGCTAGTATCGATTGCTGTATATGCTGCCGCTAGAGCCATATTTCGCTTCTTCATAATGTTGTTAGATGCTAGGATACTTGATATGGATAATGTTCCTAACATAATAGCTGGAGCATATACCTTAGCCACCTTAAGACCTGTCTGAAAATATACAATAGCAATATCCTTTTTAGCATCTTCTTGTGAATACTTCTCAGGAACGTCCTTAGCCGTTTCTTCCTTAATTCTGTTTAATGTTTCTTTAGATTCATCCAGAATACTGTTAACTTTAGTGGTGGCTTTGCATGCCATTACGGTACTTACAATTGTTCCGGTAATACCTGCAATAATTAAGATTTCAGGACTGTGCTTTTTTAAAATAAAGCTTGTCTTATTTAATTTATTCCCAATCTTGTTAGGAATGCTCATTTTTTTAAGTTTCATGTTATTCCTCCATTACATGTTTAATATAGTGTCAATAATTTTCTTAGCTCCGTCATTACTAAACGGTAGATCTACCATATCAGGATTACTCGATTGGGTTCTAATCGCACCAAGCATGTTCCATACAAATGCCCGATCATGTGGTTCATCTGTGTCACCGCGCAACACTTTTAAATAGTGTCGACCACCAGAGTTGATATACCAATGAAGTGGTAATCCTTGTTCCCAATTTCGCTCTGAGTATTTTTTAGCTCCGTCTTCATAATGTTTGGATGCTTCTAGAAACATTGTTGCATCATCTGGGTAATATTTAGCGCTAAAAACTTTAAGCGCTTTAATTATTTCATTAGTGTCTCCAGAATAAATATAATTATGGATACCTAAAAATATCTTATTTAAACCATCCTCGTTAGCGAAATACATTGCCAAAACGTCAAAAGGCAGCAAATCACATCGCCCTTTTCCATCAGCTAGATCTCTAACCGCTCCCGATGGTGATAACATGCGTGCTCCAGAATCTACTAAATCCATATTTTATCCTCCCTACTTTAATGGTAATGCTTTAGGTAGTTTTAGCATATAACCGTCTCTAGTCGCAACAACCCTAGAATCTCTAAGATTTGTCCATCCGTAATTATTAGCCGTGTAATTATCATTTGAGATGTTTGCCAAATCATACATATCTGCAATACTAACAATTCCGTATTGTCCGTTAACTAAATCCAGCATAGATTCTAATACTGCATCCGCGTCTGCCCGACTATCAAATAGAATATCATCATAATCAAAGCCTCTTGCTTGCGGTACATTATATTGAGTTCTTCGCCCAGAATCCCGATCGTCATAGAAACTTCTATAGGAAACCTTTGATGCCGTAGATGTTCCTCTTGAACTGCCGCCGGGTTCTCCTAAAATAGCTTTTACACTATCCATAATTGTTCTCTTTATCGCCGGTATTAACACATCAGTCATAATATATGAACCGATATTTGTTAAATCGTCCTGAATAAACACGTCAAAGAATTTTCTCGGTTCGGACTTCTTTTTTTGTTTGGCTTTGCCTACAACAACCTTTTCAATTCGTTTATCAGATGTCTGCGCGACAGGTTCTTCTTTAGATTTATGTGAATTTGGTTTGTAATTTTCCATTTTGTGTCCTTTCTAACTAACCACCATTTCTCCGGGTAGTTTAATTTTAGAATTAGCCGTTCTATTATTCTCTTTTTTATATCTATATGATAGGTTACTTCGTGCTTTCTTTTCTGAATCGGCTTCTGTCGTGGCTTTCCAATTTTTAGATACTACCCTATCAAATTCCATTACCGGTCCATTGTAATAATAAGTCTGCATATTTTACCTCCAGAAAAATGAAAAGGGAAAGTACCTTGTTATAGGTACCCCCTCTTTCGAATAGTTATTCTATTACTGTTGATCAAAATATTCAGTGTCATCGACTGACACGCTGTCATATTCCTCACACATTTCTATCGTCTTTGCTTCCTTCTTGTTCTTGATTTTCTTAATCAGTGGTTTAACAGCATATTTATAAGCTACACCGCTTACAACTACCGTTGCCACACCGAATCCAAACATCTTTAAACCTCTTCCGGTTCCAACATTTACGATTTCCTCTGCGATTTCCATAACCTCATTGTTTGTCATTTCATTCTGTTCCATTTTAATTTCCTCCTTTGTAATATAAAAATTTAATTATTCTCATAATACACGTTGTAATTTTCGCGTATTATATCTTATAATAGTTACTTCTAGGTGCTACGCTATAATTGATAACCAAGCAGGGCTCGTCATTATGCGTTAATTGTGATGTAAAATACAAACCAAATTTACCGTCGTCTATGTTCCATCCCAACTCATCACCTAAAGAGATATTATCCAATCCAATCTCAAAATAAAAGTCATTTAATGAGAGAAATCTCTCATCTAACAATTGACGATACAAGTTGTTTTCGATCTTCTTAATTTTGTCTATGTCAAATCTAAAATAGCGTCCAGATATAACATCGTAGCATAAAGTATTACCTTTATTCGTAATTATTACGTTTGTATCCTCCACTGGATTCTTCTTAATTTTATCCTTGGCAATGGAATCACGAATTCCTTGTTCTTTTTTTTCACCAATAACTTCTATTACTTTCTCTTGATAATCCTTAAGAACCGATTCGGATATAGAATATGCGGTAGCCAATGCTGCATTTCTCTTAGCATTTACCGAACTAGCCCCGACTAAGCATGCAATGGATACACTACCAATTATACACGAAGGAACATAACATTTCCATGTTAATTTTACAGTATCTCGCATATTAATATTTGCGTCTTCTAATTTTGAACGTCGGCATTCTTCCTCATTTAAAATAAGAATTGCTTTTGGCGTGGCACGAACGGCCATCACCGTAGTTGTAATCATTCCTGCAACCCCTATACCGGTAAGAATTTCAGGACTCTTTTTTTCAAATGTCGTTTGTACATTTTTCATGACATTTTTCATCTTAGGTTTTTTCATAACTTTCTCCTTTTTGTTTGTGCACTATTACTCCATTGCTCTAATTAGATCTAATATATCATTAGCCGCTTCGGTGGCGATTGTAAATATATGTCTAGACGCTTCGTTATAGCAGGAATATTCGTCCATTTTGTCTCGGAATTGCTCGACAATCGTGGATGGTTTGTAGTGATTATCCCTGTCCAACAGCAATTCAAGTATTTCGCATGTCGCCCATCTAGAATATGAATTTCTATCAAACCAATAGTTCGGCCAACGATCGGACGGTTCGATCCATTGTTCCTCGGCAAAACACCAGACAGCCCACGTAAAACGATCGTCCATGTATCGTTCTTGCACTTCGTCCATATATCGTTTACCTCCTTTGGAAAAAGAAAAAGCCCTTGTTAGGGGCTTATCCTTTCATTTTAGCTAACGCCTCTGCTACCTTCTTTTCAATCGTAAGATCCATTTTCTTATCGCCAACCCATTCTGCCGCTACGGATACACCCATACCAATAACACTTGTTGCGATTCCAATGATTTTAATTGTTTTTTCATTTAACATAATTGTTCACCTTCTTTCATAATATAGCTTGTAATTTTCGCGTAAAAACACTAAAAAACGGTTTCAAATGGCTCCGGAGGTTGTATAGCGTATATAACATAACACTCTAACCCATCGTCCATTACGGTCTTCTTCATGCCAAAATCAATCCAAGTAAAGCCCTGTTCAGCAAAGTCCCAACTCCAACCAAGATCGTCCCAACCTTTGATTTTATCAATTCCTAGAAATTCATAAAACGTGTTGATGCTCACTTCGCCACGCATTGACCAATCGCGATTCAGATGATATTGAGCATTTATGACGCCTGCCACGGTTGATTCGAAATATCTACTAGATTGATAGTCGTAGAACAACACTTTTTCACTAGCGGTGTCCTCATCTGGAGAATACAAATAACCACCGTCGCATCCTATATACATATCCTTAGCTACTTGAGCTCTGATACGTTCGTCTGCATCTTCTCCGTAAACTTCTTTAGCCGCCTGAACATAACGTTTGTATGACTGGTCTAGCATAGCATATATACTCGCCATGCTTGCCTGTTGTTTCTTATTTAGAATGTTGGCGCCAAATATACATGCTATTGTAGTACCGCCAACAAGCGCCGTTGGAATATAACATTGCCATACAAGTTGGATCTTTTCGGTTTTGGTCATTGGATCTGGATGTCTTATTTGTTTTTCGTGAATCATGTCCACCGCCTTAGGTGTAGCTTTAACAGCTAAAACTGTCGTTGCAACAACTCCACCAGCGCCAAATGCGGTTAAGATAGTAGGCGATGATTTTTTTAGTTTTCGACCGATTTTGGTCATTAGTCTCTGTACGTTCATGACTTTCTCCTTTTCATTTTAAACTTTATATTTACCTGCGAGAAGCGCGTCTAAAACATTTAACACTGCATCTCGTCCAATTGAAAATATTAAACTGGTTTCTTGATTTGCACACGAATAATCGTCTAATTTCTTAGCAAATTCTTCGACCAATATGATCGGCGGTGTCGTCTTGTTGCAATCAATATATTTTATAAGTTCACTAATAGCCCACTTTGAATAGCTATATTGATTAAAGACGTCATTATCTAAATATGGTTGCTTATTTTGATTGGTTACCAACATCAATGCTCTTTGTTCATCCATTTTTAATCTCCTTTCAAAAAGTGTAAAAAATACTTAAAAACCCCGAAAAAACGAGGCTCTATTTTGCGTTCTAAGCCATTTTATTGAGGTGGGTGGATACTTAGTACCTCGTAAAAACTTGTATATTTATTAAAAACAAAAGGAAGAGAGCTTACTTGCCCTCTGATGCCTTTTCGATCTCATTACGAAACTGTAACACATTCATCACACCAGATGCACATGATACTACTACCATAGTTACCGCTCCCGCCTTTAATCCTCGAGTTAAACTACCATTATACTTTAACCCTTGATATAGACCGGCACCAATACCCATCATAAAAGTATCCTCACTTGCTAATTGATTTAATGCTGCGTTCTTAAACGTTCCGTAAATAAGCCCTACTTTGCTAATCTTTGTATTTTCCATAATTATCTCTCCTTTCGTAGAACTATACCGTTCTCATAATAGGACATGTTTATTTCGCGAAAAACAAAAAGAGTGTGTAAATAACACCCTTTTGTCTGTAAACTACTCTATTTTTTTGTCGGCTTAAATTTACCGATCAAACCTTTAAACGTAGTTGATGTAAATGCTCCAGTCTCTTCAAACTTGAAACCTCTCTTCATCCATATTGCGTAGAATCCCAACGGCAATACAATTTCTGCCATGGCAATACCTATTTTTACATATCTATCCTTTGTCTGTTCTATTAACAATGCTTCTTTTTCTTTTTCTTCTCTAGCATTTTCCATAAATCTCGCTTCTGTTTTTTCGCGATCATCCATGAGTCTTGCGTCTGTCTTTTCACAAGCTTCTGTAATGTACTTAGACTCTTGAATTCTTAAATTATATAGTTTTACCAAATCATCAATCGCTGCCCCTTTTTCTCCGCTAGCTGTCTGAAGACCTCCAATATTTATAATTTCCTGTTTAATTATTCTATCTAACTCTGTTCTAACGTCTTCCATTTTTTAATTCCTCCTTTAAAATCAAATATAGTTTCCATTAAAGGGTCTGTTATTTTCGCGGATTGAAATTTTCGTCTCGTACTCGCATGAAGACATATTGTTTATTACTAAAGCTATCGAGACCTTTATTAAGTTCTAAGAATAAATATGGGCCGTCGATGGTGTCCGAACGGTCAATTCTTAGATCGCCAATGATATCTCTTTTAAATATAAATTGTGTAGCAACACAGCCCACGGTAATTCCGATTAAAAATATTAAACCACTCATTTTATTACTCCTTTCGAAAAGTCTTTACATAATTGACGATGGGTTCTGTCATCAACTTTTAGACCATTAGCCGTTATAAAATCCGATGTAAATTTTATAATATCTTCCTCTGTAACATCTTCATTTTCATTTTGTAACCCTCCTTTTATTATATCCAATAATCTATAATGTGCATTAATTTTTTTTTCAAGATCGTAGATAAGCCACTTTTCGTATTCAGCTAATGTTAGCTTTGCAGCTTGATCACTTTCAACCTCAAACCAAACACATCCATTGTGTACAAGGCCGGGTTCTAACGAACAGTTAATAACTTTATGCCCGACAGTAAAGCCGGCCTCGTCATTACGGGTAATATACGGATAAACATACACATCACCTTGTCGAACGGTGAATTTGTTGTCAGCTATCGAATATAAGTAGCAACCACGTTTTAATAATTCTTTCATTATTATTTCCTCCTTACTGGGATGTTAAAATTTTTAGATAAAAAGTTTGTGTTGATTGAATCGTCTGCAAATGCTGAACCCACAACGAATGCAAATTCTATACTCTCGTTTGACGCCAACACGCTGTCAACACCCTCTTTTTGTTCACTCTTTGCCGACTTTAATATAGATGTAATCTCTAGTGGTCTTAGTTTTCGCATCTCATTTCTCCTTTGTATGTCTTATATTTAAATTAAACCTTGGTCTTGAAAGCTTTTTTTCATTGCAAAGAAAATATCCGATCGTAGTTTAACAACATCATTGACCACATAATGCCCTGTGTCTAAATCTTGAAACGGGCGTTGTATGGCATTAACAAGTTCTCGTTGGGTCGCCTCTCCAATGATATATCCGCGGTTATTGGGTTTTGGAATTGCAAATTTATACGTATCAACACTCGGATCAATATCGTATTCTGTATATATCACTTCTTGATCAAGATCGTTTACAGCGTCAGCGTATTCTGTTAGATTTCCGTATTCACGACGTAACTTATCAAACTCGGTCTTCTCAAGTTGTACGTGTTGCGTAATAATATATCGTCGAGAGTCTGGATCCTTAGTCGGATATTGCAATGCGTTCTTCACTTCCGCGTCATTACACCAATGAACAGATCCGTCGTAACTAACTAGTTCTCGATTTAAGCGACCAAATCCGGTATTTGATCTTTGTAAATCAGCAGCAGAATATGTTGTGGGGTTTCCATACTTAGAATTTAACATCGCAGTTATAGTAGCCACCGGTAAAGATTTATAAACCTCTTTTACAACCATTTCTTCGACTCTTTGAGCTATCGATGTTGTGAGATCTACAAGTTCACTCTTTGGAATTCGACTTTCAAATACTAAGTCATTAGTAAATATATCTTCTTTTTGTAGGAGCTCCATATAAATTTTGTCTTTTAATCTAGGACTTCGGTCATACCCCAACTGCCAGCATCTAAATGCAAAAGTATATGCTTCGTCCTTAGAAATGTTACTAGCCTCTAATACATGTTTTTCAATTCGCTCAATATACTCTTGTTGTTCCTTTGGCATTTGTTCTCCCATTTTCTTATCTCCTTTCAAGATATAAGTAATTTTATATAATACTCTAATGAGTTTGTTTACTTGGACATTGAGGTCAGGAGTAATAATGGTCCCGACCTCTAAAAGTGCTTTTTAATAAAATAGTAATAAGGATTGTAAATACTTTTTTCGTTAATTTGTTTGTTGTTTAAATTTGTTAGTTATAACTTGTTTTTGTTTGTTTCCGAACGTCTGTTTTTGTACCATTTTTTTCTTATTAAATTGTATTCTTTTTTGTTATAGATACTTTATCATATACTCACCTCTCCATCCTTAGATTTATATATTAATAGCTTACACTAAAAATATCAAGTCAAATATGTAAATTAACCGATCCAATTCTGCTTGGCAAAAAATAAAGGAATACCAACTATTAGTGCCCATGTTAAATATGTAGCATCCTTGGATAATAATGTAGTGATAATGCCAATAGCTATTATAGCAAGGGATGCTTTTTTATTCTTAATGTTTTTCATTCGTATTTCTCTCCTCTACAACTTTTAAATATGCCGCCGCTCGTCGGGTATCGGTGATGCTCATCAATGTTTTAAGTTCTTGGTCGCTTACTGCACCGGACGCTATCATATCGATGTATCTTTGGGTTTCACTTGCCAATTTATCAAGTTTCTCCTGATCCTTTGGTGTTTCCTTAAGTTTGAAAGTGTCCTTACACGCCAACATTACACAAGGCATTATGACCTGCATTATAAAATGTTTAGACACAGTTTGTTGTTGCTTGTTTTTCTTTGTAATTTTTACTCTTTCCATCTTTTTTGCTCCTTTTTAGCTAAAACATGTTTTTTCTTCAAAACCCCGAAAAAACGAGGCTCTATTTTGCGTTCTAAGCGATTTTATTTAGTAGGGTGGATACTTAGTACCTCGTAAAAACTTGTATTATTGCCCATAATTTTTTATTTCGTTTATAGGGACGCCCTTTAAAATATGTTCGTCATCGTTTGGTGTATATGAACCTTTTTCAAACATAAAAGCAAGCATCGCAAAGTTCGCAACATCTACTAAATAATCTTTGTTCCCGGTTTCTATCCACTTTTGCAAACGAATATATATATATTATCTGTTGCGCTTATTGGGCACGTTGTTCGAGCATAATTTTCCTTAGCTGGTCCGTATTTATGAAAACTTACAACCATAGCATTCTTACGCTTTTCGTCAAATGATTCGCTATATTCTGTTTTTAAAACTTGTTCTGGATTATTCATAATATCTCCTCCTTAGTGTAGAAAAAATAAAAGAAAAAGAATATGGGAGTTGAACCCACAATCCACAGCAATACTGCTATGTGCTCTACCGAATGAGCTAATTCTTCTTCATTATAGTACTTGTAATTTTCGCGTAAAAGGAAAAGAAGCAGTTAGCTTCTCTGATCCCAACCAAGCACTCTAAATGTTTCTTTAGCACTTTTACTAAGTTCAGATTCATCTTCTGTTTCTTCCTCATACAATTCACTATTATTTTTCTTTGATGTAAGTTTATCTTTAAGCGCTCCGACTGCTCCAATTACGGCAAAACTACCAACACAAATACCCGCTACTCCAACATTCATTAGGATTACTCCTTTCCAATGTTTCTTGTAGAATGTATTTGATGCTTCCTGTAATACCGCATAATCTTTACAAAATTCTTTAACTGCTTTCATACTGTTACCTCCAAAAATTACAATAATATATTCTTCATAATATAGCTTGTATATTTCGCGTACTAAAACTTTTTTAGGAAATATCAACCCGGGAATTTTTTAGATATAGAAAAAGAAAGAGTCCTTGTAAAAATAGCGGATGTAAGTTAACTAACAACTAAACACCCACTATTTAATAATATGTATATTTATGACTTATCATCCAAAATCACATCGACCTCTGGAAGACCCGTTGCAACACTTGTTAGTATTGAATAGACTCCAGCGGCAACTGAAACAGATAGCATGTACGTCCATTGAACACCGCTCATAGCTGTGCCTACGGTAAATACACCAAGAGCCGTTTGAGCCATTGTTTTAATAGCACGTATAAATATAGCATAAAACCAATCTTTGGTTATTTTATTTTTTTTACGTTTCATTATTACCCTCCTATTATAGTCCCAATTGTGATAACACTATGCCAAATATGGCTCCCACAATTAAAGTAATTAAAACATTTGTTAGGTTATCCCATCTTTTTGCAGGCTTCATTTTCAACTCATTAATATCTTTTGTAATGGCTTCAAATTTTTTATCTATTGTCTTCTCTAGATTTTCCATTTTTTCCTCGATATTTTCAAGAGTAGTATTAATTTTTGCCATGGCTATATCCCCCAAACGTAATTGTTCTCTATGTTCTATTACCTCGTCTCGAGTGTTAATTAACGCATCACACGGGCATGTTTTTTCGCTTGCCATTATCGCCTCCTACTATCCATATGTGGATTAATAGTAATATAAAAGGGGGTCTAAGCCCCCTATATACAGTATTAGTTTTGTGCTTGTGGTGTTGCTAGGATCATATCACATTCTTCTTGTGTAAGATATCCTTTGGTTACAGCTAAAGCTAGTTGCTCTGGTGTAATTTTTCTCATAATCCACATGTTTAAATAGAATCCATAATAGTATATTGATAGTATACCCATATCATTACCTCCTTTCGTTTATAATCCTAACATCATACCCATCATAGCGGTCTCTAAAGTAGAAACTCGCTCTTCAACGGTTGGTATTGGCACTGTTGGTTGTTCCGGTTCAGGGTCCGGTGGATCTACTGGAGCTGGCGTCGAAAATGTTTGAGTGATCGGGTCGTAAATATCATTAGCGTTAACCACCACATTTTCATCCACCGCTACACATTTAGATAAGAAATCCGGAGAGTATCTATCTGTAATTGGTATGCCCGGAAAGATTGGATCTTCTTCTGGAATAATCTCTACTGCTATATTATTAGATACGTATATATATTTCATTAATGTTTCCTCCTACCATAAAATAATTACTGCACCACCTGCACCACCACCAGAAGCCGATGATTGATAAGTGTTACCTGTTCCCGTGGAAGAAGCATTTCCACCTGGAACTCCTCCATATCCGCCACGACCGCTTATAGCTGTTCCGTCATTAGTACCCGTTACAGATGCACCGTAAGTTCCAGACCCCCCATTAAGACCTCCTGTGGAGTAAACTGCGCCACCTCCTCCACCACCGACACTAACAGGCATAGATGTTATCGACTCTAATTTAATAGTTAATATTAGGATTTCTCCGGCATTTCCTCCGTTAGCATATGTATATCCGATATGACCTGCACCACCGCCGCCAGCACCATAGCCAGATCCGCCGCCGCCAGATAAACCATTATAATTAGAGCCACCTCCTCCACCCTTTACAATACCGCCCGAAGAATCTCTCAACTCTGCGACGTAGCTTCCGTCGCCGCCAAGACCGGAGCTCACATTTCCAGCGGATGTGCCTCCTCCTCCTCCTCCTAGACCTGGTGGTTTTGTAACGCCGGCATTTCCGCCATTTCCGCCATAAAAAGTCATTCCTAAAATATAACCGCCTGCACCGCCGCCGCCGCCAGCACCATTGCCTCGACCACCTCGGCATCCATTACTTGTGTCTGACCCGCCACTTGCAGTTCCGTATGAACCTAGCGAACTGGCACCGCCAGAGCCGCCCTTTTTCGAAGCGCTCATTCCACCTTGTCCTCCGCCAACAATAATAGCAGTTATAGTATCACCTATTGCTAACCCGTAATCAGACGGGGAGAAAGTTCCACTAGCTTCAAATAATTTCATTCCCATAACACATAGTCCTTTCTATTAAAAATGGTCTTCTAGATTTACTCTACCAGAAAGCATCATTTGTAATATTGATTGTTGATTTTTATCATTGCCAAATCTCGTCGAGGTAGAAGGAAGATCACCTCCTTCACCCTGCAAGATAAAAGACGTTCCGTTATATATTACCGTTATGTATGACCCTGCAACAATCCCGGGTTTAACAGCTAGCCCTTTGGCTGTATATATCGCGTGCGCCCCTAAATCGTTTACATTTAATGTTGCCCCGGATTGTATGTCGGCGTGGATTTTTAATCTGATTGTTGATCCATCCGATAACGTTAGGTTTGGTATTGTTGCTACAAAAGCGCTACCAGACCCAGAAGTTGTTACCGGTATTGACATTTTTAAATTATTAATCTCATTTTGAATATTTCCGGCTGGGTCGTCTCCAAAAAGAGTTTTTATATAATCCAACCAACTTGTAAAGTCAGTCTCTTGAAGATCAATCCAGTTTAAAAATGCTGTTCGATTAGTATCATTCCATTCACTAAACTGAGTCTGCCACTGAGCTACAATAGCATCTATAGTCATAGTTTGTAAAATACCTGTTACAAACGGACAAGATGTGGTACCAACTTTATTAGTTATGTTAGCCTGTGTTATGGTACTTACCGCCGCACCTACATATATGTGTGCTAACGGGTACTGGTGAACATTTGTAGTGCTTACCATGGTGGGCGCTACTGGAGAAGTTCCAGGTGTACCCTTTATTATTTTAATACTATTATCTCTAACCGCAGTGTCGTTGTTTACTTCTAAAACCACAGCGTCAATTCGGTTTAGTATTGATTCTGACTGTGCGACAGTTAGTGGTAGGATAGCGTCATTATAAGTCCAAGTGCTATTAAACCATGCACGACCAATTCCAACTGATATATTCATACCGGTTGTGGCATTGACCATAAGAGCTGTTCCTATCGATTGAAATACTCCGTCGTTAATTATCCCGTTAAAAATGCTTGACATTTGACCTGCATTAAACTTTCGGTCATGGTTTATACCGTTAAAAAATCCAGAAGTTATAGTCATTTTTATCTCCTTTCTGGTAGTTATACCTTGGCGAATGTTGGATATATCTTTGCCCCGGACACACTATCAGAATGTATGTATTCTATTACTCGTGTCTTGGTTTCCATACCATATTCGTTTGTTATTTGCACAATGTCGCCCATATAATAATCCCGGCCATATTTATATATGCTGGAGCTATCGACCTCACCATCAAATGATGTCGTAAATATATTAGCGGCCAAGGTTTCAACTCCTTTTTGTGCGAGTTGAGCTTTGTACTGCGTATCTGTTAATGCCCCACCAGAGGTGTTAGACGATATACTTCTTGCATCGGTGAATATCTCTCTCCTAGATAAATCTGTTCCAGCTCCAGTAGTCGCATTAACAATTGTTGTTTTCCTAGCAGAACCCTCGCCCTCTCCACCGACAAGGGTAACGGTTCTTGTTGTTTTGTTGGACTCTACATAATTACTATTTATTAGATTCTCGAATTTGGGAGAGAACACAATATACGGATTAGTTAATTGATCGTATGATCTATTAATTCCGGTATACAATTTAAATTTAAATTTGTTGTCATCGGTAAGGGTTACTTTAAAACCTATATTATTTGCTTCGCATAACTGTTGAATTGCTGTATAAAGATTATCCCCGAAATACTGAGCGTTAATTGTTAGTGCTGTAATTATAGGGTCTGTTGATGCTTCAAATATAAAGTTAGCTATCTTTCTATCAGTAATTGTTGGGCTTATAATATTTTCATTAAGAAGTTGTTGTATTCCCGTTTGAAGATTACCAGTTAGTATGGTTTGGTTCCAAATTATTCGTCCGTCAAGAATTGATTCTAAAGACCGACCCGTCACCGTAAGATGTTTACCTTTTTCTACATCGGTGTCTATTTCTCGACCTTCGATAATCATAACATGTTCTGAAGTGCTTAACCATAGGTAATATGACGGTTTAAGAAGCGATAACATCTCAGTATTAGCTTGTAGATATATTTCGAAATCGCCAGATTTAAAATATCTATCAGTCCATATGAGAGATTCATAAGCATCCAAAACGGCTATCGTTTTAAGAGAGGTATCTAATACTAAAATATTCATATTAAACCCCCTCGTAAACCGTTTTATTTTCTATTTTGAATTGTAAGTTCGATGTTCCTGAATCGGCCGTGTAAGCAAACAGATTATCACCCCTTGTTATTTGTATCCAGTCAACGTTCTTATCTAGACAATTAATTATGTTAGTTGTTACGCCCGCTCGAAGTAGTGTTATAAATTTATTACCGCTCACTGTTGATATCGTGATATCGTCACCGGCAATTATTCCAGATCCGGTTAGCGATATAAGTTTTGCGCTGTCTAATCTAATAGTTTCATGTGTCCCAACATTCACAATTGTTACATTAGTAGCCGGTCCAATAGCGTGCATTGTTATGGTGACACCTACTTCTGAATCACCAGTATAATACACTGTCTGAGTCGTCAAATTAACGATCTCACCAAACTCTATTAGGTTTTCAGTTACTGAATTGTTTTCAAACTCAAACTCAAACTCCGGAACAATCCCCGAAAATATGGTGGTTTGTGTATCCAACGAATAAAAATACGGATCTGGGCAAATTATTGATATATTTGTAGTTGAACTTTTAGCAAAAACATCTGGATCGTTTAACTCCACACATCCATATGCATAACAAACTCTGTTGTCGGTCGTAAATTGTAACTTGATTCGTTTCTTAATCGGAAAATATTTGTATGCTAATAGACGAGAATCTTCAATAGTTGGGTTTGGTAAGAACTTAATTTTTAGTGTTATATTTCTCGAATTTACTCTAGACGACGTATAAGATGCACCGTCGTTCGTAGCATTCTCAACAATATTTATATCGGCTTTTGGAGGTCCTAACCCATCTATTTTTTGAATAAGAAACCCAGATTTTTCCGGGCTTCCTAATTCCATATCAATAGACTCGTCTAGGTGATTGGTAACGGTAAGTATTTTAATCATTTAATCTGTCACCATACCTTTCATAATTGAGAGTTGATTTTTTGTCTGTCTATAGATTTCTAATCGAGATAATGGCTCCGGTGAATAATTATTTTGTACAAACGAATATGTAGATTCTCCATTTTTGACATTGCCCGCGGACGTGTCGTACGTAGTTAAACCCTTAGTCGTTTGGACAGCTGATGCAGCATTATTAACACTTGACGAAACATCTATACCACGACTGCCAAGTAACGACGTTATAGAATTGGCTCCGTTTTTAACATCTGTCAAATCTAAAACAGGTCTTATAGTTGGGTTTGGATCGATATCTCCTGATATAACGTCATATATTTTAGACACTGCACTTTTAAGAGTATCTAAGGCATTAGTACCCATGCTCTCAGCCTGTGACGATGCTAAATACGAATATCGATCCAAACCGTTTGCAAAACCTTCGGCAGAATACATACCAAGTTCCTGAAATAATCTTGACGGGGACTTAATAGATAATGATTTCTTAACTGCAGCCGCAGCTTTGCTTGTGGCGTTAGTAATGCTTGTTGTGGATTTTGTAGCGGCCTTTGTTACGACACTAGTATTTTGTGTAATACCATTGGCTAAACCTTGGGCCGAATACGCACCAACCGCTTTGAACTCTCTAGACGGTGATTTAATACCTAAAGCAGTCTTAGCAGCAGCTAAAGCTTGTTGTGCCATTTGTGCAGCGGCTTCAGCCAAAGATTTAATCTTGCTCTTCATTCCTTCCATAAAGCCATCAATTACATGAACCCCGACTTCTTTGAATGACGAAACCGTTGCTTCGAATTTTTGGATACATGAACTAGCCAAACTTCCAATTGTTGATACGCAATCTGATATTTTATTTTTAATTCCTTGTATAAAACCGCTATTCATTATTGTTGAACCGATGGTACTAAACCCCGGAACAGATGCCGTAAGCACCATAAACATGGCTTCTAACACAGCTTTTGCTAGGTTCTGCATGGCTGCTATTAGAATCGGCGTATTAACTCGTATTGCCTCCGCTAAACCATTAATAAAACTAATTACTAAATCAAATCCAGCTTGAATTAGATCAGGAATCTTTGACGCTATTGCTTCTATAAAGTTGACCATTACATCGATAGCCGTTGTGACAACAGCGTCAATATTATCAGCTATTCCTTTTAGGAAACCTATTAAAATTTTGAACCCCGCATCCATAAATTGCGGAACGGCATTAGCAATGGCATATAACAAATATGTTATTAACGATATTAGGGTATTTACCGCTTTTGGTATAACGGTTGCTATGGCGTCTATTAAAGATGTTAGTATTGCGGTAAATGCCGATAATATAGCAGGTCCACCTTTACCTATTACCGCGGCAAATTGTAATAGACCCTCCGCAACCTGTTTTAAGAACATCGGTATTAGTCCTATGATTGACGTTACAATTGCCACTAAAGCAACTGCTCCGGCTGTTCCAGCTAAGGCTATTGCCGATAACCCAGCAGAGAAGGCTAGTAACCCAGCACCTACTGCCAAGCAACCAACTCCTAATAAAGCTACTGCAGCGCCTAACGCCAACATAACAGGTGTTAACGGAGCTAATATAAAAGACACTCCGCCTAGAATAACGAATACACCTACTAATGTAAGCAAACTCTTTGCTATTGCTCCGACAGACATACTACCTAGTAGTTTGAGAACTGGCGCTATAATAGCTAATGCTGAGGCCATAACAAGTAGAGCTGCCGCTCCCGGTAATCCGGTTTTCATAGCTGACATGGCTATACCCATTATAAGCAAAGATGCAGCCAAAGCAGTTAGACCTTTAGCTAATTCGGCAACGGACATACTTCCCATATTTTCTAAAGCTTTTGAGAATATAATAAGTGCTGCCGCTAAAATGGTTAGACCAATTGCGGTGGTTGTAACTCCGGTAGCATTACCTGTAAGCTTAACAAATAATGTTATCTGCGTTAGTAATATACCAATAGATGCTAAACCTTTTACTAATGTTTCGGTATCAATCGAACCAAGCGATTGGACTGCATTAGATAAAACAAGAAGTGCCCCGGCAAGTATTAAAATACCAACACCGGTCTTTACACCCATGCTATCCATATTTGTAGCTTTCATAAATAATACCAATTCACTACAAAGAACTCCAACACCAATTAAACCCTTAGCAAGTTCTGCAGTGTCAATACTCCCAAGTTTTTTAACTGCCTCCGATAACACTAAGATCGCCGCGGCAAACACAACAAAACCTGTTGCGCCTTTTATCAACTCACCCGATGTTGTCGATAGAAGTTTAGCTGATATGATAAGAATCGCAGACAGTGTTGTAACTGAAACTAACCCTTTAGCTATGCCACCCCAATCTAATTCTGCTAAATTTTGCATAGCGTTTGACAGGATTAATATGGCTGTTGACAGACCAAGCATCGCAGTAGTAGTCGTAACCATTGACTTAAAACCGGGTCCAACTACAAACTTTTCAAATATGACCATTGAACCGATTAATTGTCCAAACATAACACTCATTGCGGCTAAGGATGATGCTAATTTACCAGAGTCTACCATTGATAAAGCTACGATAGATGCTGATAAAATACCTATAGCAATTGCTATTTTCATTAAGGTTCCAGCTTTTAGTTGATTTTGGTATGCTTCTAGGCTTCCTTTTACACCATCTAAAATATCCGTAATCCCACCGAGCAAGCCTTTACCGTTATCAACCACTTCAGTCAGCGAACTAACAAATTTCTTTACAGCCAATAGAATAGCCGCAAATAATCCACCGTTGATAATCGCAAATAACTTATCGAAACTAAAATTTTCAAGTCCAGTAGTAATATTTCCGCTTATAGAACCGAAGGCTTTAGCTATTGCGTTTGCTAAATTATAGAATACATCAGCAATTTTACCAACGCCTTCAAACATGTTTGGTATTGGTTTTATTACTTCTTTAAATTTTTCTAATACGGTGTTAAGTATTCCCGACGATTTTATAGTATTGTCTATAGATGTTACGAATCCACCAACAGCACTGGTTAATCCTAGAATACCGTTTCCTGCAGGAAGCACGATTCCAACTAGTGATGCGATACCTTTAACAAAAGTAGAAACTATTTGTATTGCAATGTCAAATACTGAGAACAATCCAGTAAATGTAGTTTTTAGTTTCTCTGCAGTATCATCTCCTATTTTGAATTTCTCGGTTAAGTCTCTGAACGATTCGGATAATTCAACAAGTCGTGCCCCAGTTGTCGCTGGGAATACGTCTCTAAAAGCTTCACCTATTGGTTTTAGTATAGACATTAAACCCTTGAACGCGTTCGATAGAGCTTCAATTAATGCGTCTCGTCCGCCGTTTGTATTCCAGAAAGACAACATTGCATTTCTAGCATCTGTTGACGGTTTTATGAGAGATCCAAAAGCGTTGTTGATGTTTGTTAGCATTTCCGTTGCTTGCGCTTTATCGCCGATAATGTTTTCCCAAGATATAGCCCATCCAGAACCAACTGATTCTTTCATAGTACCAAACAATTTACTAAATGTAGTTACTTCACCAGCAAGCTTAGTCATCGACTCGTCATTTGCAAACTTGTTAAGTGTGGCAGTCATTACTTCTGCGGATAACCAACCGTTTTCTAGAGATTCTCTCCAGTCTTCCATTTTTGGAACATTTCGACCAAGCTCTTTTCCGGTGTCTATTAACGCTTGTTTAAACATCTCGCCGCCTATATTGGCGTTCTGCACAGAGTTCCAATCCTGAAGCCTAACTTCTCCAGAAGCTATGGCTTGAGAAAGTTGATACATTGCTCTAGAAGCATCTTCTGAACTTGCCCCAGATGCTGCTGCTATGTTAGCGATACCCTTAATCGAACCGACCGATGTTTTTAGATCAACACCTGCTGCGGTGAACGTACCTATGTTTTTCGTCATCTCGGCAAAGTTGTAAATGGTTGTGTCCGAATATGCGTTCAATTCAGCTAATGCTTTATTTACCTCGGTAAGAGTTGTACCCTTACTTTTAGTATTCGTCAATATCGTTTGTATTGCATTTATTTTTGTCTCGTATTCGCTTAGTCCTTGCTTTACTGGATCGATTGTTAACGCTGAAACGATTTGTTTTCCGGCATTAATTGCTGAGTTTGTAATATTCTGCAATACCGTTATTCCCATAATACCAAGGGCTGAGAATTTCTGATTCAAACTTTCAACACCAGAAGCAATGCCAGCAAGGGAAAAACCATTAGCCACTTTTTGGAGATTGGATATATTCTGAGCAGATCCGTTTAAATCGAGACCCTTCTTTAAGTTCTTAAGAGACTCTGTCGATTCTTTAACTCCGCTCTCAAATTGTTTATTGTTGAATTGCATTTGTACAACTCGTTCGTCAACACTGTTCATTTCTTAGTTACCTCCCTCCATATAGCTTCGGCCATACTATCAAATAACGGCCTCATTGTTGGATTAATGTAATCACGACCTTGTACGTATCCACCATTTTTTGTAGCGTGACCGTATTGTATAATTATGGCGATTGGTACTCCGTTTACAATATTCGAGTTGGTCCACGTTATTGATAGGCTTCCGCCATTTTGAATTATTTTGTAGCTCCAGCAATTAGCAGTGGTTCCTGATTGTTTAGGGGTGGCCTTAGATAGAGCCAAAACACCTTCTTTACCATACTTATGTAGAATTTCTTTATGGTCTATATTAGCAACTCGTGTTAAAAAACTTTCGGTATTTTTAAAATCACCACTCTGCTTAAAACTAATCATAACAACCTCTTCTACAGTTCAAGTTTATCTCTAAGGTCATCACTATGGCAGTTGTAAATGTATTTAAGTGTTTCTATTTGGAAGTCTTTCTTTCCAGCTAATAGACCTACCATAAGATTGTACCAGTATTTATACTGATTCACATAATTAGTCTCTTCTGCAGTTAACTTAAACCTTTTTTGGATAGCCCACCATAAACACTTTCGTCTAAAGTGATCCCAAACTGCGGGCTCGCTTACAAATTGCTGTGGACAATTTTTATAAGTCACGTCAAAATGTCTGATTACTCGTTCTATCGGTATGTTATATTGGACCATCTTCAATCCAATTAATTCAGCTGCGACATTCTGAGTTTGCTCTGTTATTATTAATTTATTATCCACAATATCAGAACACAATTCAAATCCTAATGAATTAGAATTTAAACATTTACCTTTGAATGTTCCACCGCCAGCAACCGCTCGTTGTTTATCAGCACAATGCCACGCTGTATCTTTATCTTCGACAACCTGAGTGGCACTATCCTCATCTACAAAGTAGTTTGCAGAGGCGTTCAATACATTATCGTGAAAGTATTTAGCATTTCCCTCGTCTGTATCGCCATTATTTGCGGTGTTATGCACAACAAGATACTGAATTGTATACCCAGCTCGTCCTTTACGAAAATTTACATTTGTTAGGTTTCTTTTAATAATCATGTTATATTCTCCTTATCCATTTGTATTTAAAGCTTTCTTACGAGTCTCGTTAAGTGTTCTATGTCTTTCTGCAAGCTCGCCTTTGCTCATTTTTTTAGACGGAGTGTTCTTAATATTACATACGTTTATAAGTGTTATTAACCTATTTAGATGCCACTTTTGAAATTCTATAGGTATATTCTGAGCAATCATACAATAATAAATAATCTCCGCAGTAATTGGTTCGTTATTAGAGGCTCCGGTATTCTGTCGTATAGTAGTCGCAGTCATTGGTGCCGCAATATAAGTAGCAACTTGATTTATGTGATCGTTGGTAATTAATTTATATATGTCAGGTGGGACATTTTGCGTGATTGTCATACATCTTATATAGTCGACAGATTCCTCAAAGGTTTGTTCGTTCTTTGAAAGAAATGGTTTCCCCCATTTGGATTCCCATTTTGAAATTGAGACTAGAGAGTGTTCAAGTTGGAGTACATGTTCTTTGGTATAAATAAACTCATTATTTTTTTCATCATAAAATTGAGCAGATGGTATTATAAGTTTTAACATCTCTAGTCTCCCTTCTAATTAGTTACCGATAGGTTCAGAAATTTTAGGCGTTATACCATTAACAAAAGCTGTTGCTGCTTCGGTGCTCGTGGCTAATTCCATAAATAATTCGCTATACGCATCGGTCTGTGCAAACGAAGCTGTTAGCTCGTCGCTTTTAATAAACCGCTTTCCGTCTTCTGATTTTTCGCCATATGCTTTTAAAATTAAATCTTTAAAGATAGCAACTATCTTTTTAGAATCGTTTTCTTCAATAATTCGCTCAAGGGTTTTTTCTAACCCCCCTTTTTCGGACATTTCCATCTCAACTAATTCAGCCTTAGTCAGATTAAATAAAAACTCCTCAGATCTTTCAACACCATTAAAATCGGTGTATTTAATTGTTTTTCGTAACATATTATGTAACTCCCTTCAAAAAGTTATAATAAGACGAGACCCTCGTATTTCAGAGGGCCGTCTATGTTAATGAATGATTATGGGTTTAGTTGTTATCAACCCGCTGATAATAGGGTTAAAACTTCATTTGGTGTTGGTAATTTAGCAGGATTTGAAGCCGTTCCATACAATAAATCTTCCAAAGCTGCTAGTTTAGTAGCATCGACTTTAGTTGAATCGATAGTAAGTGTGGATGTCGGTTTGTGTCCTGTTACTGAAATAGGTGTTGTCGTAACTTCCCAAGAGAACGTAATTAATTCTGGAGAGTCGTTAATTGAACTGTACGCCTTTTCGGATGGAGCCGCTTTTGCACCATAGATAAGATGTAATTTATAACCTAAATCGTTACCTAATATATCGTTACCAATCGTTGTCCTGTAGCATAAACCAAAACCCTTTCTGGACTGTTGTCCAATTAGCGCACCGGGAGCAAGTTCTGCTGTCCCATCGCACTGACCAAATTCTTCTGGATATGTATAGGCTTCGATTGTAGCTCCAAATTCTTCAGTCGACATAAGTTCAACATATTTTGTGTCGTCGGCATATTGTGGACTTGCTTCTGCTCCGGAAGGACTTTCTGTAACAGAAACTAAACCGTTCCACGCAACACCCGATGGGTATGTACCGCTAGCATCTTGCGGATACAAAACGCCTTGTTTAATACCTGTTTCGTAGAAGCGTTTTCCAACTTCATCCCAAACAATTTTACTCATATTTTAATTCCTCCTTAATAATAAAGGTTGTAGACATCATGATACATATTATCCGCTTTATAATGCCTATCAAAAGAACATAACGGAAGTTTAAGAATCTTCTCCGGGATGTCACTATCCGGATTGGAGTCTATAATGGTTACCGTGTACGATTGTGTATACATATAAAGCGAATCGTTTGCAAATTCTGGTTTTATAGTATTTTTGTTGTAAATTATACACGGATATTTAATACCAACAGAGGGTGGTGCTTGAAAGTATACGTTTCTAGAACCTAATAGAATTTCTAATAAAGACTGCAGTTCTAATCTAATGCCCATTATACACACCCCCAATTGTAAGTATTAACTTAGGAAACTGAACGTTTGCATCTGTAACTTTCCATTTAGCGCCCATATATTCAGCATATCGTATAGTGTGGAAATTCTTCATGGCAAAAGGATCAGCAAGTATACTAATTTGTAGGTCGATGTTAAGATTATCGTTTGTCGATTCGGAAGACTGTAGTTTTCTAGAATTCCTAATAACTTCTCCTGAATATTCAATTGTATTAATTTGCTCGTCTTGAACCCCGGGCACTGTTTCTACTATACTAGCATACCCTATCTTGCCGTAATATTTTGCCATTTTGAATTTCCTCCCTTAACAATATAAATTATACAATTAACCGGCTGTGTTTACTTTAAGTTCTAAAGCAATAGCTGAGAAAGGCTTAGTTAGCGCTCCGGAACAACGAGTTTCGATTAAATACTTTTGCTTGTTGTAGTCAATATCGAAGTCGTCAAATAGATTAACAGCTCCGCCCTTATCGGCACCAACATTATAATCCGCCAAGTTAACGATAATACCCATTAATGTTAATGTGTCGGTACCGTCTACTCTTGATTGACCTTCCATAACAGGAACAGTGACGATCTCTCTAACACGAAGTGCTGTGGCTAACTTTTCCACGGAATCATAGATAATTCTTCCAGTAGTGTCTTCCATAAGTAGACAATCAGTTAACACATCTTCTGTGCAATATAATGTTGGAGAACCAGAACCCTTATACGCTTTTCTAGACTTAACAGCAGCACGAATAAATGCCTTAGCCTTAGCGTCTGGTGTTGCATCTGAAGCCACGCTTACTGCCTGTTTAATTGTATATAGAGCTTCATCTTTCCAGATAGGTCTAATGTTTGTTTCGTTAACCTTATCGTCGGAGGAATTAAGTCTACCGTCGCCGATAAGAACGGCTCTTGCAATTTCTTCATCAAGCATCATTCGCATTTCAGACTTAAGCCAAGCAACTACGTCGAAATCGGTGATGTCGACTACGTCATCTCGGTCAAGCTTCTGTTTCTTATAAATTGTAGTCGGTGTCGTGCTTCTCTTAAGTAAAGAGAACACTTCTTCGGTCTTAAGATTCCCTGTAATATAACCCTTTGCTCTTGCGTCTGCTTCGGTAATATCAGCAAAGATAGACTTAATTCTGGAGAATGGAGTATTATGTACTGCGTTCATAACCTTTGTAACCCAACCCATATCTCTTTGAATAAACATAGGTGTATTTTCAATAGTTTTTGCGTCTGGCTGTAAATAGCCAATGTTTGTAATCCCATGCTCAAGTACACTCTCTTTAAGACTTCCGCATCTCTTAGCGTCGCTAATAATAGCAGCCATCTCGGAATGACTTAATACATCATCCTTAGTGTTCTTTTCCTGATCAAATAAATTATGTTTCATAGTATCGTCTCCTCCTTTAGGATCTTCATTTTTGGCAGCGACATCTTCTATCGCCTGAGCGATCATAGCATAAACAACTGTTTGTTGTTTTTCACTTAATGTGTTAAACACATCAGCTACTGTTTCTTCGGATTTAGCAGGATCTACTTTGTCCTTATGTTCTAATTTATCCAAACCGTCTTCTCCTTCTTCTTTTTCGTCTTTTCCGGAGTCGTCGGAATGATACATTTCGATTTTTTCTCCAGTACAAAAGATAGCTTCTTCGTTAGTCAATTCACTATGACTAATTACTGATTGAATTAGTGCTTCTGGATTAGCCCCAGCAAGAACCAAACTAACTTCTTTAATTGCGCCGTGAAGAACATTTTCTCCCTGTTGTTTTAGTTGATTTGCAAATATCGATAACGCGTCGACATCCCCATGTTCAACTAAGACCTTGGTTAGTTTACCAGATTCAGTATCGTTAAACGTACAGTAAGCATACACCCCTTCTTTTCTATTTTCTAATATAGCATGACCGAGTATACTTTCTGGAGCATCGTGTTGGTGCATCCATACTAACGGTACTTTTTTACCGTCGTTATGTTTAAATGCATCTTTTCTAATGATTCGCCCATCCGAACATTTAATATCGTTTCTGGTTGCCCAACCACTAAAATCGTATTTATCCATTTTGAATTTCCTCCTTCTTACTTTTCTTTGATTTAGTTTTTGTCTTTATAAATGATTTAGAAGCTCTAATTTTGTCCACCTCAGCCGCGTACTTTTCGTCGTATTCGGTTTTTAAATCTTCTCGTGCTTTTTTATTTTGTGCACGCAGATCGTCTATCTGTTTCTGAAATCTCTCTTTATAAAGAATTTTCTGAGTAGGGTTCATGTTTTTAAGTTGTTCCCTTATAGAATCGATTTTGGACATCATATCTTCTTTTTGTTGATCAAGTTTCGTCTTATGTTCGTCCTTGATTTTTTGCTTGACATATGCCGCTGCTTGTTTGCCCGAATCACTCAAACCAGATGTGGACGTTCGACCTTTTAGATTCTTCGTTCTCTCATAATATTCATGAGCTTTGGCTGGATCATAGTATTCGCTGGCATAATGTTTAATCTCGCCATCACTATTTAGTTCGTCTTCTAATTGGTCTAGGTTGTCATCGACTTCGTCTAGCTCGTCAACGTCTGACGAATACTGATCTTCGACGGGGATTTGCGTTTGATCTGCATCCGATGATCGGTTAGCGATGTTACTATTTTCTAGTTTATCAGCTTTTGGATCTTTTGACGGCTTCATACCAATAGCTTGTCGTATCTCATTAGACGAGGCAATTTCATTCCTTGTAAATTTATCTGCGATTTCAGCAATGGTTGATACCGGAACTAATTTGAACGGATCTCGAAAGAATACAATAGATTGTTTTTGTGTTCGGGCAGTTTTTGTTAGAAACTTTCGTTTCATCTCATCAACTATTGCCGAGACAATTGGTTCTATTGTTCTGTTATAATAATTAAGCATCGTCGTTTCATCAGCAGTTCCGTCTAATATACCCTGAGTTATACCTAACTGGCTATAAAGCATACTCGTTAAATATTGTATCTGGGCCATTAAATTATTTTCGACTGGTCGGTTTAATTGGGTTATTCGCTCTGTGCCATCGGTATAAGCAATACCATACTGCGACCCAGATAACTGATTCTCAATGTCCGCACGTCGACTTTCTGCTTGTTTACGGCGAGCCTCTGTTTTTATAACATATGGTAACTGAATTATTAGGTCTAATTTTCCAGAACCACTTTGTTTATCGATGGAGTCCAAAATATTAAGTTTATAGATTAATCGTTTTAATGTTGAATTCGGTTCATTAACTACTGCATATAGCGGGTTTTCGACAATAACAGTACTTTTTTTAGGAACTAACACATCCTCTTTTTGTCCTGTTTGTTCATTGTAAACTCGAATTCTTACATGCTGTGGAAACCAATCTAGAATCTTTCCTGTACGCATTGATAACACATCGTAAGAGCCAACATTCGGGTCTATGGTGGTATCAATTGGGGTAACAGCAACGCAACCTTCGTCTAACATTGACATTACAATGTCTTGCATAAATGCTCGTCCGGTTTGATCCGTGTTAGCATCTAATATTAGACAATTGTTAAGTCCAGACGATATAACTGATTGAAATCTATCGTCCTCATCTAATTTAACATGTTGTATAATTAGTGATGAAACGTCTAACGCAATTCTATTATAAACCGACGTAATTATTGACTTTTCATTTCCGCCAGTAAATCTAGGACGATCTGGTCGGTAATTAGATGATGCACCACCAATAGGCACTCTATATGTTGGGTCTTTATTTGTAAAAGCATTATAGGCATGTTGGAGCCTGTCCGTTAGTCCCATTTTGAATTTCCTCCTTATTCGAATGCGTCTTTGTTTTGTTTATATGCGACGTACGCATCCATCATAGCTGCCACCGCATCAATCTTTTGATCGGATCGCTTCTTAAACAACTTTCTATTACCGTTAGTGTCTTCTAAGGTTATACAGTTGCCCATAGCAAACGTCATGAGTTCCTCGTCAAAGATAAGCATTCTCTCTTCTGATAATTTCTTAAGTTCGCCAAGTGGAACCGACTCAGTCTTGGCCCCCTGTATAACTTTTACTATGCCAAATGGCCCGTTTTCAGATTCCCATCGAGTAACGAATTCTTTAGCATTGTAAGGGTCAAACCCAAAACATCTAACGTCATATCCAAGTTCACATATGTGATTATCTAGATCGTCGTAAACATCCATCATGTCTAAAACGGTCCCCGGTAAAACAACCAGACTGCCTTCTTTGATAAACTGATCGTACTTTATTCTCATTGCGCCCGGTAATTTTGCTAGGGTGTGTTCGGTTATGTAGTTTCTGGTCTTTATTCCAAAAGCCCCTCGAACCAATGGGAATAAGAACGTAAACGAACAGAAGTCATCGCCCTGTGACAGGTCTCCTCCAAGAGCGCACGGTAACTTCCAAAACTCTCGTGGTTTATGACTTAGTGTCTCTTCATAAGTAAAGTAGTATGTGTAACCCTCCATTGGAATGCCAAAACGTTTAGCTAGGATATCATTACGGGCAGCTGGAGCTTTCTCAGCTCTATCTACGTCTAATTGATACGTTTCATAACTAACTGTCTTGCCAAGATTGGGGTTGGCTTTTAACCACATGTCTGGATTGCTAACTTCTTCAACTGAATCCAACTTATACCACCAAATCGAAACGTGAGGATTGATATAGTCACCTTTAAGTATGTCGGCTAACTCCATTTTGATTGTGTCGCCGCTACCGTTTCGAACAGTACCTTCGGAACTCATTGCTACGATTAAGTAGTCGTCAAGTTTAGAAGCACCTTGTTCAATTGCACCTATAACATCTTCTCGGATATCCCCTGAGAGCCATTCGTCAACGGTAGCAATCTTACACCGAAGACCTTGAAGCTTGTTAATGCTCATTGGTCGTATTTCAATGATAGAGCCAGTAAGGAAGTTTTCTATTCCCTTTTTAGTTGACGCCAACTTCATACGATTTGCTTTTGAACCGGTCGTATTTTGCATTGACCCATCAGTTAAGAATTTAAATAGTGGTCCTCTAGAACGAACTATTGCCGTTCTAATTGGAGACATTACTTCTTCGGCCTGTTTCATGGTTGGAGCGGTTGTGATTTGATGAGTTGTGGATGTGTCTACGTTTTGGAAGAACGATTGAACACACGAACCATATACCGACTTGGCGGCACCTCTTCCAACTATTAAAAATTGTTTGTTGATGAGTCGTTTTTTGACCATCTTCTTAACAAAGTGTCCACCATGTCCATCGGGGTTTGGTTCATAAACACTACGTTCAACATAGTAAAACCATGCGAGTGCAGATTCTCCCCATAATTTAAAAGTGTCTAAAAGATTTAAATCAGAACCATCGGTTAGTGTTAACTCAGCTTCGCAATACTTAATCCAGCCGTCTATAGCTTGATCGTCGTAATAAATACCGGGATTAGCAATTAACTCGTCAATTCTATTCATCTCCATTGAGACTTCTTTATTGACTGGTATCTCACTATGCACGACGGCATCTCTAAACATGCCGTAATACTTTGGAACGGCGGTGTTAGATAATGCCATTTTGAATTCTCCTTATTTCTTGGTACGATGTATAAGTATTGGTGTTCCGATTATTGCTTTGTTTGTGGAATCGGTTTTTCTAGTAACCCCCCAATGTGTGACCGGGTCTTCTTTCGTTGGAATCGTTTCTAAATCCATGTCAAAACTACCCATTCGTTGAACGAATTCATCATAATCTTTATTCATTATTAATCGTCCTTTCATTTATGAGGCATCTACAGTAATAGCAAACATTTGACGTTGTTCGTCAAACTCCAACTTACGATAGGTTAACTTTTCTGGTGCTAAAATTGCCTCTTGGTTACTTCTAGTGTTAACAAGAGATTTGCCAGTACTAGTTTTACCATCAGCTAATACTCCAGGACAACCTTTACAGTTTATTACCATATAGGTGTTGTATGTCTTTGCTGCTGTCGGGTTAACTGCTCGCCATGTGTCAATAGCAAATAACGGAGAAGTACTCGTTGAGAATACTCGACTCTCTTTATTCGATTTACCAGAGAAATTGTTAGATAGTCCAGCAAACATACTTTTCATTTCTTCGTCATCTATTTGATCTGCCTTTTTAGCAATACCATTAGCAGAGAATTTAAGATTACAACTTCTATACACAGTAACATCATCTACTTTATTCTTACGAAGGGTCTTTTTTAATTTAGCAGCATCTTCGGCATACGCTTTAGGGTCGCCTATAGCCAAGTAACCGTTAACGCCTCGAGAATATCTAGCTGAGTCGGTATACGTTTTTAAGTTTTTTAAGTCGTTGTCGTCGAGATTGTGGTAGACGGCTTTCTTATGAGTCGCTATACCAACACTCTCAATTGCTTTGAGCGCTCTAGGATTACTAGGAAGTACCCCATCTCTGTGAACAGCAGCTAGAGTATAATCAGCTAATAATTGAATGTCGTCATTAACTTTGTTAGCTAATTTACGAACTTTATACTTCATCTCTCTAGGGTTAGCTTGAGCGGCAACACTATAAACCTTTCGCTCGACCGACTTTTTAA
>Ga0194137_10000105_pt1 | contig 54109 bp, 51 predicted proteins | sample TARM_MetaG_T3_14_FD_134025 | JGI IMG/M metagenome (GOLD analysis project Ga0194137, IMG submission 134025) | Freshwater microbial communities from Pennsylvania, USA, analyzing microbe dynamics in response to fracking - TARM_MetaG_T3_14 (version 2) | ecosystem: Environmental > Aquatic >...
ATGCAGCCTTGCAGCACCGGCTGGCCGCAGCCTGGAAAAGGCGGGCACCCAATCTGCCGCTGAAGTCGCCCGACGAGGCCCTCATCCTGGCCTCCATCGTCGAGAAGGAGACCGGCATGCCGGCCGACCGCGCCAAGGTGGCCGCCGTCTTCGTCAACCGCCTGCGCTTGGGCATGCCGCTGCAGACCGACCCCACCGTCATCTACGGCCTGGGCGAGGCCTTCGACGGCAATCTGCGCAAGCGCGACCTGCTGGCCGACACGCCCTACAACACCTACACCCGCGGCGGCCTGCCGCCCACGCCTATCGCCATGCCCGGCGCTGCTTCCCTGCAGGCGGCCCTGGACCCCGCGCCCATCAAGGCGGTGTATTTCGTCGCCCGCGGCGACGGCAGCAGCGAATTCAGCGAAGACCTCACCGCGCACAATCGCGCGGTCAACAAATACATCCGCGGCAAGTGACGGGCAGATTCATTTCCTTCGAAGGCATCGACGGTGCCGGCAAGTCCACCCACATCCAGGCGGTGGCCGACTGGTTCCGCGCCCGCGGCGCCGATGTGCAGCTCAGCCGCGAGCCCGGCGGCACGCCGCTGGCCGAGACCCTGCGCGACATCGTGCTGAGCCAGCCCATGGACGCGCTGACTGAGCTGCTGCTGATGTTTGCCGGCCGCCGCGACCATGTCGAGACCGTCATCAAGCCCGCGCTGGCCGCCGGCAAGACCTTGCTCTGCGACCGCTTCACCGACGCCAGCTTCGCCTACCAGGGCGGTGGCCGCGGCCTGCCGCTCTCCGTGCTGGAGCCGCTGGCCGACTGGGTGCAGGAAGGCACGGAGCCCGAGCTGACGCTGTGGTTCGACCTGCCAGCGAGCCAGGCCGCCGCGCGCCGCGCAGGCGCCCGCGAGGCCGACCGCATCGAGCAGCAGGACCTGGACTTCTTCGAGCGCGTGCGTGCCGGCTACGCGGCCCGCGCGGCCAAGGCGCCGGGCCGCATCGTGCGCGTGGATGCCAGCGGCACCGTCGAACAGGTCGGGGCCCAGGTGCTGGCCGTCCTTGCCGCACGCTATCCGACATGCTGAACGCCGATCTCCCCTGGCTGCAGGCGCCGCTGGCCGATGCGCTGGCGCGGGCGCGCTCGCATGCGCTGCTGGTGCAGGGGCCGGCCGGCGTCGGCCAGCTGGAACTGGCTGTCAAGCTGGCCCAGAGCTGGCTATGCGAAGACCGCGCCGACGGGCAGCCGGCTTGCGGCCACTGCGCCAGCTGCAAGCTGTTCGCCAGCGGCACCCATCCCGACTTCCAGATGCTGCTGCCCGAGGCGCTCGACGCCTCGGCGCGCGAATCGCTCGGCCTGCCTTTCGAGGAGCCGGATGCGCCCAAGGCCGGCAAGGCCAAGCCCAGCAAGGAGATCAAGGTCGAGGCCGTGCGCAGCCTGTTGGCCTTTGCCCAGGCGACGTCGGCGCGCGGCAAGGCCAAGGTCGTCGTCATCTTCCCGGCCGAGGCGCTGAACGGTGTGGCGGCGAACGCACTGTTGAAGACCCTGGAAGAGCCCTCCGGCCTGCTGCGCTTTGCACTCGCCAGCCATGACAGCGCCGCGCTGCTGCCTACCATCCGCAGCCGCTGCCAGCCCCTGCCTTTGCCCCTGCCCGAGCGCGCCGCAGCCCTGGCCTGGCTGGCATCCAAGGGCGTGGACGGCGCCGAGGGCCTGCTCGCCGCCACCGGCGGCCGGCCCCAGCAGGCCGTGGCCTGGCATGAGGCCGGCCTGACCGACGTCGCCTGGCAGGCCCTGCCCAAGCGCGTGGCCCGCGGCGAGGTGGCGGCCCTGTCGGACTGGGCACCGCCGCGCGTCATCGATGCGCTGCAGCGCCTCTGCCACGACCTGCTGCGCCGCAGCCACGGTCGGCCGGGCCAGTTCTTCGCCGCGGCTTCGCTGCCGACGCCCAAGCGGCCGGCGCCTTTGCTGGCCTGGGATGCCGAGTTGCGCCGCGCTTCCCGTCATGCCGACCACCCGCTGAACGCCAGCTTGTGGATCGAGGCGCTCATGGCCCAAGCACAGGCTGCCATCGCGGCGGCGGCGCGCTGACTACACTCGGCCCTCATGAGCGAGCCCACCTCCAAGTCTCCGAATTTCCAGCCCAGCCAGATGGGCGGCAACCTGCCCCTGCCTACGGTGGGTGGCCAGGGGGCGTCTTCCGGTGCGCGGCCCAGCGTCATCCAGTTGGTCTTCCGGGAGAAGTCGGCCCTCTACGCCGCCTACATCCCGGCCTTCACGGAGGGCGGCCTGTTCGTGCCGACGACGCGCGACTACAAGCTCGGCGAGGACGTCTATCTGCTACTGGCCCTGCCCGAGGACAACCAGCGCTACCCGGTCGCCGGCAAGGTCGCCTGGCTGACGCCCGCTAACGCGTCGGGCGGCCGCACCCAGGGCGTCGGCGTGCGCTTTCCCGGCGACGAGAAGACGCGGCTGATCCGCGTGCGCATCGAGGAGATCCTGGGCACTGCGGTTTCCTCTAGCAAGCCGACCCAGACGCTCTGATCCCCTTGAGTTCCCGGTTCGATGTTCGTTGATTCGCATTGCCATCTCAGCTTTCCGGAGCTGAAGCAGAACCTGGCTGCCATCCTGTCCGACATGCAGGCTGCGCAGGTGGAGCAGGCCATCTGCATCTGCACGCAGATGGAGGAATTCGAGGCCGTGCATGCGCTGGCCCTGGAGCACGCCCAGCTGTGGGCGACGGTGGGCGTGCATCCCGACACCGAGGACATGCGCGAACCCAGTGTCGATGAGCTGGTGAAGCTGGCGACGCTGCCGCGCATCGTCGCCATCGGCGAGACGGGGCTGGACTACTACCGCCTCAACGGCCGCAGCATCGAGGACATGGAGTGGCAGCGCGAGCGCTTCCGCACCCATATCCGTGCCGCCAGGCAGGCTGCCAAGCCCCTCGTCATCCACACCCGCTCCAGCGCCGCCGACACCCTGCGCGTGCTGGACGAGGAGGGCGGCGAGCAGGCCGGCGGCGTCTTCCACTGCTTCACCGAGACGGCCGAGGTGGCGCTGGCGGCCGTGGAGCGCGGCTACTACATCTCCTTCTCCGGCATCGTCAGCTTCAAGAACGCCCAGGACCTGCGCGACTTGCTCAAGCTGCTGCCGCAGGACCGCGTGCTGATCGAGACCGACAGCCCCTATCTCGCTCCCGTGCCCTATCGCGGCAAGACCAATTCGCCGGCCTACGTGCCCCATGTCGCCAAGGCGGTAGCCGACGCAATCGGTCTGCCAGTGGAGGAAGTGGCCGCGCGCACGACGGCCAACGCTCGGCGGCTGTTCGGCCTGCCGGAGGCGACGTGAAGCGGTGGGTTGCCGGGCTCGTCCTGCTGGCCACGGCGGCCGTGCACGCCGCGCCCATCGACGAATTCGTCATCGCTGCCGAGATGAACGATGGCCGCGCGGTGCTCGGCCTGCTGCTCAAGGGCATAGACCCCAACCAGGCCGATTCGCGCGGCCGCAAGGCCATCTTCATCGCCCTGCGCGAGGACTCGCTGCGCGCGCTGGACAGCCTGCTGGCTTCGCCGCTGACCCAGGTCGACGCGCCCAATGCCCAGGGCGAGACGCCGCTGATGATTGCCGCCATCCGTGGCTCGCTGCCGGCGGCCAAGGCCCTGGTGAAGCGCGGCGCTTCCGTCAACCGCAAGGGCTGGACGCCGCTGCACTATGCCTGCAGCGGCCCGGACAACGGTGTGGCGGCCTTCCTGATCGAACAGGGGGCCGAACTGAACGCGCGCTCCGAAAACGGCACCACGCCCTTGATGATGGCGGCGCGCTATGGCAACAGCGACCTGGTGCCCCTGCTCCTGAAGGCCGGGGCCGAACCGCGCGCCGCCAACGAGCAGGAGCTGACGGCGGCCGACTTCGCCCAGCGCGGTGGCCGCGACCTGATGGCCGCAGAGTTGCGCCGCATCATCGCGGAACGCCAGCGCGAGTCCGGAAGCGCAAAATAGTTGTCGCCCGGGCAGCCGTGTAAGGGAAAGTCTTACAGCAGCCAGGGCGCTGAGCCGACTGTTTCGCCATTTCATCGCTGCCTATAGTGGAGGCATCGATGAACACGAGGCCCACCATGCTGTCCAACACCCCGAACCTGGCCGATCCCTTCGCCATGCTGATCGCTCCCGAGCAGGTGATGAACGCCATCGAGCGCTCGGACCGCCTGGCCCGCCTGCAGCGCCGCGTCTACCGCCCGCTGGACCGTCCCTGGATCCCGGTCAAGGGCGCGGCCGCCGATTTCGACGGCGAGATCGACGCCGAACCCGAAGTGCCTGATTTGTCCGACGACGCCGAATAAGACAAAACGCCCGCAATGCGGGCGTTTTTGTTGGCGAGGCCGGTGCGTGATTTAGACGCGCTTGCGGTACTCGTGGGTGCGGGTGTCGATTTCGATCTTGTCGCCGTTCTCGACGAACAGCGGCACCGCGATCTCGAAGCCGGTGCCCTTGAGGCGGGCGGGCTTCATGACCTTGCCCGAGGTGTCGCCCTTGACGGCCGGCTCGGTCTCGATCTCGCGCACGACGCTGGTGGGCAGTTCGACGGAGATGGCCTTGCCGTCATAGAAGGTCACTTCCACGGGCATGCTGTCTTCCAGGTAGGAGATGGCATCACCCATGTTCTCGGCCTCGACCTCGTACTGGTTGTACTCGGTGTCCATGAAGACATACATCGGGTCGGCGAAGTAGGTGTAGGTGCACTCCTTCTTGTCGAGGATGATCTGCTCCATCTTGTCGTCGGCCTTGAAGACCAGCTCGGCGCCAGCGCCGTTCAGCAGGTTCTTCATCTTCATGCGCACGGTGGCGGCACCACGGCCACCACGGCTGTATTCGGTCTTCAGGACGACCATCGGGTCCTTGCCCTGCATGATCACGTTGCCGGCGCGGATTTCTTGAGCGAGTTTCATGGGGGATCTCTCGGGATTGAGTCAGGAGCTGCGCACCAGACTCCAGCGGATTTCATCCCGGTTTGGCGCGGCAAAGCCCGTCATTCTAGCTGGAAACCCCTAAGAAGCTGCGCAGCTGCGTCAGCAGATCGGCCCGCATCGCCAATTGCGCACGCCAGTGCGGCGCGTGGGCGGCGGCTTCGGACAGCCCGTCCAGAGCCGCCGGCAGGGCGGTGAGGCCGTTCCAGCCACGCCAGACGCCGCGCCAGGCCTGCGGCAGGCCGGCGCGCTCCATGAAGGCCTCCAGCTTGGCGTGATGGACGTTGTCGTCCTGCGGATAGATGTGCCAGACGAAGGGCTTGCCGGCCCAGTGGGCGCGGACGAAGGAGTCCTCGCCGCGCACAAAGTTCAGGTCGCAGGCCCACAGCAGCCGGTCGTAGTCGTCTTGGGGCAGATAGGGCAGGGCGATGCTGCGCAGGCCGGGGCGTGCCGTGATCAGCTGCTGCAGCGGTCCCGGGCAGGCCAGCACCAGCGTCGGCTGTCCGGCTAGGGCGGCCAACAGGTCTGGAAGGCGGGTGTTGGCATAGGCGAAAAGGCTGACGACGCGCTCCCCCTCCTCAGGCGCCCAACCGCGCGCGGCTAGCCAGGCAGGGCCGGCGAAAGCGGAATTGCGGTCCAGCATGCCAGGCTCGCGCAGCAGGCCGCCGGTGCGGGGCGTGAAGCCGGGGTAGAAGAAGTGCTTGATCAGCCCTGCGCCGGGGCCATGGAATTGCGGCGAGGCGAGGCCATGGCTGCGTTCCACGTAATCCTCGGCGCTGAGGTATTCAAGGTTGATCCAGCGCGGCGCGGGATGGCGGGCGGCCATGCGGGCGATGAAGAACGCTGGCGGTTCGCAACCGAAGGCCTCGATGACGACCTCGCCCGGCGTCGCCTCCACGCCGGGCTCGGGCCAGTGATGGACTTCGACACCATGGCGCCGGTCGGATCGCTCGGGGGCCATCCAGGCCAGCGCGGAGGCGTCGTCCACCCAGAGCCTGGCCTGCTCTCCGCGTGCGACCAGGTCGCGCGCGAGGCGCCAGCAGACGCCGAGGTCGCCATGGTTGTCGATGACGCGGCAGAAGATGTCCCAGAGCATGGGCGAATTCTCCCAGGCCACAATTCCATGCATGTCGAGCACGACCCCTCCCAACACCGAAGCCGGTGATCAGCAGCAGGCCCTGAGCGCAAATGATTGGGCGGCCGAAAGGGTCGCCATCGAGGCTGCCGAGAAGAAGCGCGCCCTTGAAATGGAAGCCGCCGCGCGCGAGGTGCGCGAGAAGCTGGTGGCCGAAGTCAATGCACTGCCGGCCCTGCCGGGCGTCTACCGCTACTTCGACGCCAAGGGCGATGTGCTCTACGTCGGCAAGGCCAAGGACCTGAAGCGTCGTGTCAGCAGCTATTTCCAGAAGAACCACGGCGGCACGCGCATCGGCATGATGGTGGCGCGCATCTCCCGCATGGAGACGACGGTGGTACGCACCGAGGCCGAGGCCTTGCTGCTGGAAAACAACCTGATCAAGACGTTGAACCCGCGCTTCAACATCCTGTTCCGGGACGACAAGAGCTACCCCTATCTGAAGATCAGCTTGCACCCCTACCCGCGCATGGCCTATTACCGCGGCGCGGTCGACAAGCGGCATCAGTATTTCGGGCCCTTCCCGAGCGCCTGGGCGGTCAAGGAATCCATTCAGCTGATGCAGAAGGTGTTTCGCCTGCGCACCTGCGAGGACAGCGTCTTCAACAACCGCAGCCGGCCCTGCCTGCTGCACCAGATCAAGCGCTGCTCCGGCCCCTGCGTGCCGGCCGGCCAGACGGGCGACTACGCGCGCAACGTGGCGAGCGCCGAGCGCTTCCTGCGCGGCGAGACCGACGAGGTCATGGCCATGCTGCAGGAGCAGATGATGGCCTACGCCGAAGCCCAGCACTACGAGTTGGCGGCCGAGGTGCGCAACCAGATCCAGGCGCTGTCCAAGGTGCTGCAGCAGCAAGTCATCGAGGAGAGCAGCGCCACCGGCCGCGACCGCGACGTGGACGTCCTGGCCGTCAGGGTGCAGGGCGGCAAGGCCTGCGTCAACCTGGCCATGGTGCGCGGCGGCCGCCATCTCGGCGACCGCGCCTTCTTCCCCAAGCATGTCGACGACGCGACGGCCATCCGCCTGGACGACGAAGAGGAGGTGTCGCCCGAGCGACAGGTGCTGGAGGCCTTCATGGCCCAGCACTACCTGGCCTCGCCGGTGCCCGGCCTCATCATCGTCAGCGAGGTGGTGGATGCCGGCCTGGCCGAAGCGCTGGGCGCCCAGGCCGGCAGCCGTGTGACCGTGCAGGCCCAGCCGCGCGGCCAGCGCCGCATCTGGCAGGAGATGTGCATCAAGGGCGCCGAGTTGGCGCTGGCCCGTTTGTTAGCCGAGGAAGGCTCGCAGCAGGCCCGCACGCGGGCCCTCGTCGACGCCCTGGACCTCGCGCCGCCCGAGATCGACAGGTTCCGCGTCGAATGCTTCGACATCAGCCATACGGCCGGTGAGGCGACGATGGCGAGCTGTGTCGTGTTCGAGAACCACCAGATGCAGAGCAGCCAGTACCGGCGCTACAACATCGAGGGCATCACCGGCGGCGACGACTACGCCGCCATGCGCCAGGTGCTGACGCGCCGCTACAGCAAGATGGCCGAGGCCGCCCAACTCGGTACGGGCCGCCTGCCCGACCTGGTGCTGGTGGATGGCGGCCGAGGCCAGGTCAGCATGGCCCGCGAGGTCTTCGAGGAGCTGGGCCTGGACCTGAGCCTGATCGCCGGCGTCGAGAAGGGCGAAGGGCGCAAGGTCGGCCTGGAGGAACTGGTGTTTGCCGACGGGCGCGAAAAGGTCTATCTTGGCCGCGATTCGGCGGCGCTGATGCTGATCGCTCAGATCCGCGACGAGGCCCACCGCTTTGCCATCACCGGCATGCGCGCCAAGCGCGCGGCCACGCGCACCGGCGGCTCGCGGCTTGAAGACGTGCCGGGTGTCGGCCCCAAGAAACGTGCCCAGTTGTTGCAGCGCTTCGGTGGCGTGCGGGGCGTGGCCGGGGCCAGCGTGGACGAGTTGTGCAGCGTGAAAGGCGTTTCGCGTGAACTCGCCGAGGAAATCTACCGCGCGCTGCACTGAAGTGCAGAGCACGGGAACTGGCCGAAGAGATTTACCGCACGTTGCACTGAGCGACAGATCAATTTGCGCGGGCGAGACATTCGTCGCACTCCGGCCCGGACAAGGAGGCCAACAATCCATGCCCTTGGAGGGAATCATCTTGCGCACCCTGCACCGTTTGAAGCGGACCGCCCGCTGGTTGATCGGCCCGCTGCTGGCTGGCTGCGCCGCAACGCCGCGCCCGCCCGAGCCAGCTCCCGCGCCGGCGCGCACTGGGTCGCCCGTGTCCGCGCCCGCGCCGCTGCCGTCGCCCGCCGTCACGGCAGCACCCAAGCCCGCGGGTCTTCCGCCGCCGAAACCGGTACGCACGCAGGAGGAATTGCGTCGCCAGGCGGCCGAGCGCCTCGTTATGGCCAACCCCGAGGGCAGCTTCATGACGCCGGCGTCCTCGCATGTGCTGAGCGTGGTGGTGCTGGAAGTCGAGGTCAAGGCCGACGGCAGCGTGCGTCGCGTCAATGTGGTCCGCAAGCCCAGGTTTGCGCCGGAAACTGAGCAGCTGGCCATCGATGCCGTCTACCGTGCCGCGCCCTTTGGCGACGTGCGCCGCATGCCCGAACCCTGGAAGTTCACCGAAACCTTTCTTTTCGAAGAGGACAGGCGCTTCAAGCCACTCAGCCTGAATTGAGGGTTGGCCGCCACAGTCTCGGCCCTTGCGCCCCGGACGCGGGCGGTGGCTTGGGCACAATGCCGTCATGTTCCTGACGCTGCCGACTCTGCTGACCTGGGCTCGCATCGTGGCCATCCCGCTGATCGTCGGGGTGTTCCACCTGGCGCTGGCGCCGGCACACCAGAACCTGTTCGCGACCGTGCTCTTCGTCATCGTCGCGTTGACCGACTGGCTGGACGGCTGGCTGGCGCGCAAGCTCAACCAGACCTCTTCGTTCGGCGCCTTCCTCGACCCGGTGGCCGACAAATTCCTGGTCTGCTCGGCCCTGCTGGTGCTGCTGGAACTCGGTCGCGTCGACGCCTTTGTCGCGCTTGTCATCATCGGTCGCGAAATTGCCATTTCGGCCCTGCGCGAATGGATGGCCCAGATCGGCGCCTCGCGCAGCGTCGCCGTCCACATGGTCGGCAAGCTGAAGACGACGGTGCAGATGGTGGCCATTCCCTTCCTGCTCTATGACGGCCGGCTCTTCGGCCTGATCCCGACGCGGCTGTGGGGCACCTGGTTGATCTACGCAGCCGTCGTGCTGACCATCTGGTCCATGGTCTACTACCTGCAGAAGGCCGTGCCGGAAATCCGCGCCAAGGCCCGCTAGGGCGATGTTCCGGCTCAAGCCGGACACCGAGTTGTATCGGGACTTTTCCCGCCCCGCCCGCCACCGGGCGCGCGTCTAGAATCCGCTTCCCCGCGCGCGCCTTGGCCTCTTGCAGTCGGCCACCCACAGGCTGCGCAGTGCGCGGGATCGACATCTGCACCGCAGTCCGGCGCCCGCCAAGGCGCAGGGCTCAACAGTCCGCTGAATCGTCATGAGGGGGCACGAGTGAACAAGTCCGAATTGATCGAGCACATCGCCAAGCAGGCCGACATCTCCAAGGCTGCTGCAGGCCGCGCGCTCGAAGCCGTGATCGGCGGCGTCAAGACGACGCTGAAGAAGAACGGCACCGTTTCGCTGGTGGGCTTCGGCACCTTCAGCATCACCAAGCGCGCCGCACGCGCCGGGCGCAACCCTCGCACCGGCGACACCATTAAGATCAAATCGGCCAAGGTGCCCAAGTTCAAACCCGGCAAGGCGCTCAAAGACGCTGTGAACTGACCGTTCCACCGGTCCCGGTTTTTCCGGGCGCTTAGCTCAGTTGGTAGAGCACCTCCCTTACACGGAGATTGTCGGCGGTTCGAGCCCGTCAGCGCCCACCACCCGATCCAGACGGCTTGCGCCGTCTCGCATTTAGAATGCGTCTCCCTCGAAGGCGAACCTCGGTTCGCCTTCGTCGCGTTTGATCCTCAAGGCTCCCTGAGATGTTTGAATTCGTCCGCACGCACAACAAGCTGTTCCAGTTCCTGTTGATGCTGATCATCTTGCCGTCCTTTGTTGTTGGCGGCATTCAAGGCTATTCCAGCATGATGGGCGGCGCCAATACCAAGGTGGCGAGCGTCGATGGCCACAATATCAGCCAGGGCGAATGGGACGTCGCCCAGCGCGAGATGGCTCAACGCATTCGTGCCCAGAACCCCACCGTTGATCCCAAACTGCTTGACACGCCTGAATCGAAGCACCGGGCGCTTGAGAACCTCGTTAACGAACGCGCCCTCAAGGCCGCGGCGGAGCACCAGCACTTCACCATCAGCAGCGACAGTCTGCTGAACAAGTACCTGCACGACCCCGAGTTCGCCTTCATGCGCAACCCCGACGGCACGGTCAACAAGTCCGTTGCCGCGATGCAGGGCCTGACGTCAGCAGGCTTCGATGAACGGGTGCGCCAGTCCCTGGTGTTGCAACAGGTCACCAAGGGCGTGGAGACCTCCGCAATTGCCGCCAACGCCAATGCCAAGCTGGCCTTCGATGCGCTGCTGCAGCAGCGCGAGGTGCAACTGCAGCGCTTCGATCTCAAGGACTTCGCCGCCAAGATCAATCCTGGCGATGCCGAGATGGAAGCCTTCTACAAGGAGCCGGTCAACGCCGCCAAGTTCCAGCTGCCCGAGTCCGCCCAGATCCAGTACGTCGTGCTCGACCTGGAAGCGCTGAAGAAGGACGTCAAGTTCAGCGAAGACGATCTGCAGAACTACTACAAGGAAAACGCCGCCCGCTACGGCGTGCCCGAAGAGCGGCGTGCCAGCCACATCCTCATCAAGGTGGAGCGCAGCGCGCCCGCCGCCGAGCGTGCCAAGGCCAAGGCCAAGGCCGAGGAACTGCTGGCCCAGGTCCGCAAGAACCCGGCCGAGTTCGCGGCCTTGGCCAAGAAGAACTCCCAGGACGAGGGCTCGGCCGTCAACGGCGGCGATCTCGACTTCTTCAGCCGCGGCGCCATGGTCAAGGAGTTCGACGCTGCCGTCTATGCGATGAAGCAGGGCGAGATCAGCAACCTGGTGGAGACCGACTTCGGCTATCACATCATCCAGTTGACCGGCACCCGTGGTGGCGACAAGAAGCCCTTCGAGGCCGTGCGCGCCGAGGTCGAGAACGAGGTGCGCAAGCAGCTCGCCCAGCGCCGCTATTCCGAGGCTGCCGAGCAGTTCGGCAACATCGTCTACGAACAGTCCGACAGCCTGCAGCCCGTGGCCGACAAGCTCAAGCTTCAGATCCAGACCGCCACCGTGCAACGTCAGCCCGTGCCGGGTGCCGCCGGCCCGCTGGCCTCGGCCAAGCTGCTGGAAGCCGTCTTCGGCAGCGATGCGTTGCGCAACAAGCGCAACACCGAGGCCGTCGAAACGGGCCCCAGCCAGCTCGTGTCCGCCCACGTCGTCCAGTACAACCCGGCCCGCGTGCCTCCGCTGGCCGACGTCAAGGGCAAGGTGCGCGAGCAGCTCGTCAAGAAGCTGGCCGCCGAGCAGGCCAGGAAGGCCGGCGAGGCTCGCCTGGCCGCGCTGAAGGCCAACCCGGCCGACACCGCCGGCCTGGAAGCCGCGGTTGCCGTCTCGCGCGCCAAGCCGCAGAACCTCAGCCGTGCCCAGCTCGAGGCCGTTCTCGGCGCCGACGCCAGCAAGCTGCCGACCGCCGTCGGTGTGTCTGCCGACGATGGCGGCTATGTCGTGGCCCGCATCAACCAGTTGCTGCTGCGTGACCCCGCCGTCATCGACGACAAGCGCGCCGCCCAGCAATATGCCGGTGCCTGGGCCCGCGCCGAAGGCCAGGCCTATCTGGCTGCGCTGAAGTCGCAGTACAAGGCGGTCATCAAGGTCGAAGCCCCGGCCTCGGCCGCCAGCGCACCCTGATTCTTAGGCTATACTCTTTGGCTCTGCGGTGGCTGTAGCTCAGTTGGTAGAGTCCAGGATTGTGATTCCTGTCGTCGTGGGTTCGAGTCCCATCAGCCACCCCAAACAAATACCAAGCAGATCGGCGGCCTAGAGATGAAAGTCTCTGGGCCGTTTTCTTTTGGGAATTCAGGTCTTTCTGAGCCTATTCGACATGACATGGCTGCGCGCTTGAGTCAGTTCGAGTAGGTGGCGATGTACTTCGCTGGAACCTCGAACGGCTCCAGCAATCCCGCCAGCGACGCCACCAGCAACAGGGCCACCGTGGCGCCCGCGACGAGGGCAAGAGTCAGCAGCAGCCGACCGCGCTGCGCTCCGCCGGACAGCCACCAGGCCGCACAGCCGAGGTGCGCGAACAGAGCGAACACCGCGATGAAGTAGTACGGCGCGAAGAACAGCCCGAGGTGGCCGACATGCATTCCGGCCGCCGCGAAGTAGAAGTTGGTGTCGAGCTCGAGCGCAACACGACCGGTCAGAACAGCGCCGACGTGAATCACCAGGAACAGCGCCACGGCCGTGCCCGACGCCGCCTGTAGCCAGGCAAGTGCGCCGGTTCGCTCTCGCCATCCTCGTACCACGAGGAAGAGTCCGCTGCATGCCTGGAACAGTACGCAGAGCAGCAAGGCGCCTTCGACAACCGGTTGTCGGTAGACCTTGCGTGCCAGCTCCATGAAGTGCAAATGCGCAGACACAGAGACCAGCGAGGCGAGGTGGTTGGCAAGATGGAGCGCGACGAAGAGTCCGACCATGACAGCGGAAGCGGCGTGCATCGCTCGGATCGATTGGGCGCTGATGCGGTGGGGTGAGGAAACAGTGTTCAGGGCATCCATGTCGCCGCATTCTTCGGACCGGGCAGGGCGGCGTATTGAAGGGATGCGACATGGCGCGCCCGCAGCGGCAGTCCGCCGTTCTCCTTTGGTCGCCTCGAGCGCCCGTCTGCCGCCGTTCCATTGGGGAACAAATCGGGGAACGCCGGCGATCCGCAGCGAGCAAAACGGGCATTGGCGCGGCCTGCATTGAACTGTTCAATCTCCATCAACGAATAAAACAAGGGCCCGGAAGCGAAAGCTTCCAGGCCCTTTGCCTTTTGCGGGCGCCGCCGTACTCAGCGCATCGTGTACCCGCGCCCGTCCATGCAGGCTTCGACGGCACGCTGGAACACGCTGGCATCGGACATCGCGGCCTGCTGCGTCGTCGCCCAGCGGTTGCATTCCCGGTTGTCATCTTCCAGCTGGGCGCTGCTCTGGCCGTTGCGCGGGTAGATGACGGGCGCCACCCGGGAGGGCGCCGGTTGCACGTAGACAGGCTGCACCGGCTGCGGCACATAGACCGGCTGGGGCGGGGGCGGCGGAGGCACGTAGACCACCTCGCGATCCGCGTGGCTGGCCAGCGCGATCAGCGGCACTGCGACCGCCAGGCCGAGCACCAAGCCGCCGAGGCCGGGGCCGCGGTAGTGGTGGTGATGGTGGTGGTAGTGAGGGGCGGCGCTTGCCAGGCCCTGGGTGGCCAGCAGCGACAGAACAACGCAGGCGCGGACAAGGGTCTTCATGGCTGATTCGCTCAGGTCGAATGCGGGGAACTGAATGCCGCATTGCCTCCAGGGTGTACTGCGGCCGCCCGCAATTTGCAACACCTCACAGCAACCTGGGTGTCAAACGACATAGCCCAGCGGCAGTGCGGTCGTCAGCTTGAGTTCCTCCATGGCGAAGCTGGAGCTGACGTCACGGAGTTCGGTGCCGGCAATCAGGCGCTTGTAGACCCGGTCGTAGGCGGCGATGTCGGGCACCACCACGCGCAGCAGATAGTCCACGTCACCGCTCATGCGATAGAACTCGACGACCTCGGGAATGGCCTGCACGGTGGCCTTGAAGGTCTCGAACCAGTCCTGGCTGTGCGTATTGGTGCGCACCGAGACGAAGACGGTCACGCCGACATTCACCTTCTGCGCATCCAGCAGGGCCACCTGGCGGGTGATGACGCCGGCCTCCTTCAGGCGCTGGATGCGCCGCCAGCAGGGCGTCGTCGACAGGCCGACCTGTTGTGCGATCTCGGCCGTCTGCAACTCCGCATTCTGTTGAAGGATGTCGAGGATCCGAAGGTCTATGGAATCCAATTTCATGGATTCGATGATACGCAGCATTGCATGCTCAATTGAGCCGATGCGACAGGGGTCTGTGCAACCCATTTGCACTCGACGGTGGCAACAATACCCGGCAGCGCCTTTCACCGCCGCGACGGCCCAGCACCATGGAAATCTATCTCGACGCCAATGCCACCACGCCTGTCCTGCCCCAGGCCCGCGAGGCCGCGCTGGCTGCGATGGCCGAGGACTTCGGCAACCCCAGCAGCATCCACAGCACCGGGCTGAAGGCGAGGGCGCTGATGGACGGCGTGCGCGGCCGCGCGCGGCGGGTGCTGGGCGCCAGCACCGGCAAGCTGCTCTTCCTCAGCGGCGCGACCGAAGGCATCCAGACGGCGGTGTTGTCCGCCCTGAGCGCCCTGCGCGACCGCCCGCAGCGCCCCGAACTGCTGCTCTACGGCGCCACCGAGCACAAGGCTGTGCCCGAGGCCATCAAGCACTGGAATGCGCTGCTGGGCCTAAATCTGCAGGTGTTGGCGATTCCGGTCGGCCGCGACGGCCGCCACGACCTGGCTTGGCTGCGCGAGCATGCACCGCACGCCGGCCTGGTCTGCACGATGGCCGCCAACAACGAGACCGGCGTCATCAGCGACCTCGACGGCATCGAGCAGGCGCTTTCCGACAGCACGGCCCTGTGGATGGTGGACGGCGTGCAGGCCTTGGGCAAACTACCGCTGCGCCTGGACGAGCGCCGTATCGACTACGCGCCTTTCTCCGGCCACAAGCTCTACGCGCCCAAGGGCATCGGACTGCTCTATGTGCGCGAAGGCGCGCCCTTCACGCCGCTGCTGGCCGGCGGCGGCCAGGAGGGCGCCCTGCGCTCGGGCACCGAGAACATGTCCGGTATCGCAGCCCTGGGCGCCGTGCTCGCGGCACTGGAGGAGGGCAAGACCTTCCGCGACCACGCCACCCTGTTCGCCTTCCGCGACCGCCTCGCCGCCGCACTGCTGCAGGCCTTCCCCGGCCTGGTCTTCAATGCGCCGCCCGAACTTTGCCTGCCGACGACGCTGAACTTCGCCCTGCCGAGCATCAGCTCCAAGCTGCTGCTGGACCTCTTCGATGCCGCCGAGCTGCGCGTCAGTGGTGGTTCGGCCTGCAGCGCCGCCAAGGCCGCGCCCAGCTATGTACTCGAGGCCATGGGCCTGTCGGCCTGGCAGGCTGCGTCGGCGGTGCGCATGTCCTTTGGCCCGGTTGCCGACGCCGCCTTCATCGACGAGGCCTGCGCCCGCATCCGCATCTGCGGCGAATCGCTACGCGAAAGCTGCCTGGACCCGAACGCGCCCGGCCGGGCCCTGCCGGCCGACGGCCTGACGCGTTTCATCGTCGACGGTGCCTGCAGCTATCTGCTGGCCGACGCTGCCAGCCGCCGCGCCGTCGTCGTCGACCCCCTGCCCGAGCTGACCGAGAGACTGGCCCAGTGGCTGCGCTGCCAGAACTACGAACTGGCCGCCGTGCTCGACACCCACAGCCATGGCGACCATGCCTCGTCCGCAACCGAACTGGTCGCCGCCGCCGGCCAGTCGCGCGGCGAGGTCGACGGCCTGGGTTGGCCGTGCGGTGTCGAGACGATCGAACTCGGCGCGCTGAAGCTCAGCCGCATGGCCATCCCCGGCCACACTCGGGACTCGACGGCCTATCTGCTCAACGACGCCACCGGCCTGCGCCTGGCCTTTGTCGGCGATACCGTCATGCCCGGGGCCCTCGGCCGCAGCGACTTCGAGCAAAGCGCGCCGCAGGACTACGGCGGCTCGCTTCGCCGCCTGCAGCAGACCGTCGGCGCCCACACGCTGCTGCTGCCCGGCCATGACTACGACGACCGCTTCGCCAGCACGCTGGCAGTCGAATCCATGGCCCAACCGCTGCTGGGCGACGTGCTCAGCGGTCGTGTTGACGACGCCGGCTTTGCGGCCGCCAAGGCCGAGCTGGAGCAGGGCCTGGCGCTGACCGAATACCAGACCGTCGCCTGCGGCGCCCGTGTGGACAGTGCCTGCCTGCTGGCGTCCAGCGAACTGAGCCTGGCCGCGCTGACGCAGCTGACGCGCGAGCACCCCGGTCTCGTGCTGGTGGACGTGCGCGAGCCCTATGAGCAGCGCCTGGGCCAGGCGCCCGAGCTGGGTGCCGCCGTCCGCCGCGAGGCGGTGGCGCTGTCGGGCCTGCCGAACGCGCTGGCGCGCTGGATGGCGCTGCCGGCCGGCACGCCCGTCGTCTTCTTCTGCCGCAGCGGCAACCGCAGTGCCCAGGCCGCCCAGGCCCTGCGCCGCCTCGGCCACGAGCAGGCCTGGAGTCTCAGCGGTGGCCTGGCCCTGTGGCCGCGCATCACGGCCGCGGCCGACGCGGCTTTCGCCATCTGACGCGAAAGGGGACGGACGGCCGTCCGATCCTAGAGCCGGTTGGCAACCTCTTCGGCCAGGGCCAGGGAGGCCGTCAGCCCGGGCGATTCGATGCCGAAGAGCTGCACCAGGCCTGGCGCGGCGGTGTCGATGCAGAAGTCGGCTGCCGCCTCGCCGGGGCCGCTCAGCTTGGGCCGGATGCCGCTGTAGGCCGGCTGCAGCACGCCCTCCGGTAGGCCTGGCCAGTAGCCGCGCACCTCGGCCTCAAAGGCCGGTGCCAGGGCCGGGGCGACGACGTAGTCCAGCCTGGCCGGGGCGGTATCCGGCAGCCATTGCACGTCCGGCCCGAAGCGGGCCTGGCCGCCCAGATCCAGCGTCAGATGCACGCCCAGGCCACCGTCCACCGGCAGCGGGTAGATCAGCCGCGAGAAGGGCGCCCGGCCGGCCAGCGCGAAATAGTGGCCGCGCGCAAAGCGCAGCCGCGGTGCCGGCGTGCAGAGGGATTCGGCCACCTGGGCGGCGAACAGCCCGGCCGCGTTGATGACGCAGCGTGCGCCCAGCATGAAGTCTTCGCCGCAGCGCAGCGTCCAGCCGTCGCCTTCGCGTGCACCGCCGGTGACCGAGCTGGCCAGGGCCAGCGTCGCGCCGGCATTCTCGGCGTCGGCCAGCAGCGCGGTCATCAGCCCATGGCTGTCGACGATGCCGCTCGATGGCGACATCAGCGCGCCGGCGGCGTTCAGGGCCGGCTCCAGCGCCAGCGTCTCGGCGCGGCTCAGCATCCGCAGGTCGTCAACGCCGTTGGCAGCGCCGCTGGCGGCGATCTCCTGCAGCCGTGTCAGGTCCTGCTCGCGTGTCGCCACGACCAATTTGCCGCAGCGCCGGTGCGCAATGCCGCGCGCCTCGCAGTAGTCGTAGAGCAGGGCCTTGCCGCGCACGCAGAGCCTGGCCTTCAGGCTGCCCGCCGGGTAGTAGAGGCCGGCATGGATCACTTCGCTGCTGCGCGAGGAGATGCCCGTGCCGATGGCGCCGGCGGCCTCGACGACGACGACCTCGCGCCCGCGCAGCGCCAGCTCGCGCCCGATCGCCAGGCCCACGACGCCGGCGCCGATGACGGCAATATCCACCTCGTCCATGACGAGCAGTTTGCACTGCCTAGAATCCGGCCGTGCCGCAGCGGGTCTGCGGCGCCGTCTCGCCGAGGGGTGCTGCGACGGAGGCTCAAACGCTTCCGCCACGCTCGGCCGGGACGTCAGATCAAGGGCGCCCTCTGCGAAGAAGAGGCGCCCGCATGCCATCTCCCTCGATACGCACCATCCTGCCGCTGGCCTTCGTCACCGGCGTCAGCATGGCCGCCATGGACCTCTATCTGCCGGCCGTGCCCGCCCTGCAGACCGGCATGGGCATCAGCGTACCGCTGGCCCAGGCGACCATCGCCGTCTATCTCGCCGGGCTTGCCACTGCCCAGTTGCTCTGGGGCGAGTTGCTGAACCGCCTCGGCCCGCGGCTGTCCATCCAGGTCGGCCTCATCCTGCTGGTGCTGACCAGCCTAGGCTGCGCGCTGGCCCCCAACATCGAGACGCTGCTGGTACTGCGCCTGCTGCAAGGCGTGTCGGCCGCGGCGGCCACCGTGGTGACTCCTACCGTCGTGCGCGCGACGCTGGCCGACGCCGACGTCGTGCGCGGCATCGCGGCCATTTCCATGGTCGAGGCCATTGTGCCCGCGGCCGGGCCGGTGCTGGGTGCGCTGCTGCTGCGCATCACCGACTGGCGCGGCACCTTCTGGGTGCTGGCCGCACTGGCCCTGCTGGTGCTGCCCTGGGTGGTGAAGATCGCGCCGCGCAAGCTGCCGGGTCTCGACATGAAGCATGACGCGGGCTATTTCGGCATCCTGCGCAACCGCAGCTATCTACGCCTGGCCGGCTCGCATGCGCTGTGCATCGGTGCGCTGCTGACCTTCCTGGCCAGCGCGCCGCAGCTGCTGCAGCACACCCTGGGCCTGGGCACGGCGGCCTTCGCGGGGTTGCAGGTGCTAGGCGTGGGCTCCTTCATGCTGGGCGCCTCGCAGTCCGGCAAGCTGGCCCAGCGCCTGGGGCATGCGCGCGTCGTGAAACTGGGCAATGGGGTGCAGCTGCTGGCCTGCGTGCTGGCGCTGCTCGCCGCCTGGGCCGGGTCACTGCCCTATGCGGCGGTGGCGATTTACTGGATGTGCTTCTGCAGTGCCCTGGCCTTGCGCGGGCCGGCCACCTTCGTCGATGCGCTGGCCCTGCCGCCGGCGCAGATGGGCCGCGGCACGGCGCTGCTGGTGCTGGCCCTGCTGGCCGCGGGCGCCCTGGGCACGCAACTGGTGGCACCCTTCCTTGGGCATGCCGACAGCGCCGTGCCGGTGTTTGCCGGCGTGCTGCTGCAGTTGCTGGCGAGCGCGGCCCTGGTGTGGCGCTACCCGGTCGTGGCTAAAGCCTAGGGCCTTCCCGTCGGGTAGAGGCCAGAAAAACCGAGCGTGGCGTTGCAAATGCTCGGCGGGTGTCCAACCCGGCTTGCTTTGCGCCTTGCTCGCGGCTTTTCTGGCCTCAACGCGACCCGTCGCCGTCGTGTGAACAGGCCCTAAGCGGCCAGCGGCTCGGTGCGTTCCATCAGCCAGGTCAGGGCCGCGCCGCTGACCTTCGGGCTCAGGCGTTCGCGCACCGTGGCGTGATAGTCGTTCAGCCAAGCGATCTCGTCGGCACGCATCAGGCTGAGGTCGATGCAGCGCGTGTCGATGGGGCAGAGGGTCAGCGTCTCAAAGGCCAGCATCTCGCCGAAGGCGTTCTTCTCCGGCGTATCGACGGCGACGTTGAGCACGAGATTCTCGATGCGCACGCCCCACTGGCCCGGCCGGTACAGGCCTGGCTCGATGGAGGTGATCATGCCGGGCTCCATGGCCATGGCCGGCTCGGCAATCGCCTTGCTGATGCTTTGCGGGCCTTCATGCACATTCATGAAGTAGCCCACGCCGTGGCCGGTGCCGTGGCCATAGTCCAGGCCATGCTCCCACAGCGGCGCGCGGGCGATGGCGTCCAGCATGGGGCTGAGGGTGCCACGCGGGAAGCGGGTGCGCGAAAGGGCCAGCGTACCCTTGAGCACCAGGGTGTAGTCGCGCTTCTGCGCCGCGCTGACGGTGCCGATGGGCCATACGCGGGTGATGTCGGTCGTGCCGCCGACGTACTGGCCGCCGGAGTCGATCAGGAGCAGCCCGTCGCCCTCGATCCAGGCAAAGGACTCGGGCGTGGCGCGGTAGTGCGGCAGGGCGCCGTTGGCCATCCAGCCTGCAATCGTCGAGAAGCTTAAGCCGACAAACCCAGGGCGGCGCTTGCGCGCGGCGCTCAGCCGGGTGTCGATGTCCAGCTCGCTCCAGCGCTCACCGCGTGCCATCGAGGCCTCGAACTCGGCATAGAACTCGCACATGGCCGCGCCGTCCTCGGCCATGGCCTCGCGAATGAACTCGGCCTCGGCGGCGGTCTTGCGGCTCTTCAGCAGCGTGCTGGGGTTGATCTGCTCGACGACGGCCACGGTGGCTGGCACGGACTCGCGCAGGCCCAGGGTCACGCGGCGCGGGTCGATCAGCAGCCTGGCGCCGGCGGGCAGGGCGGTCAGGGCCTTGGCGGCCTCGGCATAGGGCGCGAGCTGGATACCGTCGGCGGCCAGGCGCGTGGCCACGTCGGCCGGCACCTTGCCGTCGGCGATGAAGAGGCGACCGCCCTTGTCGTCCAGCAGCAGATGGGCGATGAAGACGGGGTTGCACTCGACGTCGGAGCCGCGCAGGTTCAGCAGCCAGGCCACATCGTCGACGGTGGAGACGAGGTGGTGGCTGGCGCCGACGCTGGTCATGGCGGCGCGCACGCGGGCCAGCTTGTCGGCGCGGGCCACGGCGGCCTGGGGCGGCTGGTGTTCGTAGACGGGTTCGGTCGGCAGTCCGGGTCGGTCATCCCATGCCTCCTGCACCAGGTCGAGGTTGGCGTGCAGCGTGATGCCGGCGCGCTGCAGGGCCGTGCGCAGCGCATTGGCCAGCGACAGGCCCAGCACCTGGCCGTCCACCGCCAGCACCTGGCCGGGCTTGAGGGTCTTGGCGATCCAGTCGATGTAGATCGTCGACGCGCCGGTGGCCATCTTCTCGAGCTGGATGCCGCTGCCAGCGATCTGCGCCTCGGCCTGCGCCCAGTAGCGGCTGTCGGCGAACAGGGCGGCCTGGTCGTGCGTGACGACGAGGCTGCCCACGGAGCCCGTGAAGCCCGACAGGTACTGCCGGCCCTGCCAGCGGTCGGGCAGGTATTCGGACAGATGGGGGTCGCTCGAGGGCACCAAGACGGCATGCACGCCGTGGGCGCTCAGGGCATCGCGCAGGCGCTCGATGCGCAGGCGGGTTTCGTGGGTACGGGTGTCCATGATGTCAGGACCTCAATGAGCAACCCGCGCCGGATGGGCGCCGGATCGTAGAAAGGGGTGAGGCGGATTGTAGGAGGCGGGCCCGGCACATCCGGTAGGTCATGCCCCCAAGCCTTAGCGGCCAAAAGCCTTCCAATGACCTTCGGAAACGACCTCCACCCGGCCATCCACCACTTTTAGGGCGGTCTCGTCGTCGATGGCATAGGACGGGCAGCCGATGCCGGCCGCCCAGTCTTCGGCAGCGGCCAGGCTGTTGTCCGGCCAGCCCGGATAGTCGAGATGAGGAAAGATGGCGAAATCGACGACGCCAAGGGCCTCGTCCTCGCCGGTGATGGGCGGCTTGTTCTCGATGAAGGCCTCGCCCACCCGCGGCGCCATCACCATGCTGCCGGCGCTCAGGCCCACCCAGACCATGTCGGGCAGGCCCTCCAGCAGGCCGGCCAGGCCGGACTGGCGCATCCAGTGGGCCAGATAGAGGGCGTCGCCACCATTCACCAGCAGCACGTCGGCCCGGCGCACCCAGCCTTCCCAGCGCGCCCGGTCCATGCTGGGCAGGGCGGTCAGTTCCAGCACGCCGACCGACTTCCAGCCAAGCTCGACCATCGGCGTGGAGGCCTGGGTGCCGCTGATGAAGCGCCAGGTGTTCTCCGGCGTGCCGCGGGGGTGGGCGTACAGCGCCGTCGGGATGCACAGGGCGGCGCAGTCGGCGATGGGCTTGCCCAGCAGGTCCAGCAGGGCGTCGTGGATGCTGGGGTTGCGTATGCCGGCGGAGGTGAGCAGCAGTTTCATGAGGCCTTTCCTGGAGCCGGCCGACGGGCCGGGTCAGGAACGACGATCGAGCAGCGGCCGGATCGACAAATCACAGCTCGGTGCGCAGCGCCCACAGTTCAGGGAAGAGCACCACGTCCAGCATCTTGCGCAGATAGCTGACGCCCCCCGTGCCGCCCGTGCCGCGCTTGAAGCCGATGACGCGCTCCACGGTGGTCACGTGGCGGAAGCGCCAGAGGCGGAAGGCGTCTTCCAGGTCCACCAGCTCCTCGCCCATCTGGTAGAGATCCCAGTGCTTCTCGGGGGCGCGGTAGACGGTCAGCCAGGCCTGCTTGACGCCCTCGTCTGCCACATGGGGCTGGGTCCAGTTGCGGTCGAGGTTGGCGGCCGGCACGGCGATGCCGCGGCGGGCCATGAGCTTCAGCGCCTCGTCGTAGAGCGAGGGGGCGTCGTAGGCGGCCTTGACCTGCGCCAGCAGGTCGGGGCGGTGCTCGTGGGGCTTGAGCATGGCGGCGTTCTTGTTGCCCAACATGAACTCGATGCGCCGGTACTGCGCGCTCTGGAAGCCGCTGCTCTTGGCGAGGTAGGGCCGCACGGCGCTGTATTCGGGGGGCGTCATGGTGGCCAGCACGTCCCAGGCGTGGACGAGCTGTTCCATGATGCGCGACACCCGGGCCAGCATCTTGAAGGCCTCGGGCAGGCGATCGGCGGCCACGTTGGCGACGGCGGCTTGCAGCTCGTGCAGCATCAGCTTCATCCACAGCTCCGAGGTCTGGTGCTGGACGATGAAGAGCATCTCGTTGTGGTCGGGCGAGAGCGGCTTCTGCGCGTTCAGGATGGCGTCGAGCTGGAGATAGTCTCCGTAGCTCATGTCCCGCGAGAAATCGAGCTGGGCGCCGTGGTGATCTAGCTTTTCGGACACGATCAGGTCACCTTCGAGCGAGACGTGAACTGGGGCGCATCCCAGGTCCTCTTGTCGAGGATGTCGACCAGCACGTCCACCGCCCGCGCCACGTCGGCAAAGCCGTTGTACAGCGGCGCAAAGCCGAAGCGCAGCAGCTCCGGGTCGCCGGCACGGAAGTCGCCGATGACGCCCTGATGGATGAGGGCCTGCATCACTGCATAGCCATCTACACCCTGGGGCAGCGCGAACGACACCTGCGAGCCGCGCATGGCCGAGTCTTTGGGCGTGGCAATGATGGCGCCCGGCACGCGTTCCTCCACACCGCCGATGAAGGCCTCGGTCAGGGCCAGCGACTTGTTGCGCAGGGCCTTGATGCCGCCCAACTTCTGGGCCGCGTCGAACACGTCCAGGGCCGTGTCCAGGCCGGCCATGGCCAGAACGGCGGGCGTGCCGCACTGGTATTGCTGGATGCCAGGCGCGGGCTGGTATTCGCTGTCGAAATCGAAGGGGTTGGCATGGCCCAGCCAGCCGGTCAGCGGCTGCCAGATCTGGCCCTCGTGGCGCGGGTGCATCCACACGAAAGCTGGCGCGCCGGGGCCGCCATTCAGGTATTTGTAGCCGCAGCCGATGGCGAAATCGGCCGCGCTGCCGAGCAGGTCGATGGGCACGGCGCCGGCGCTGTGCGCCAGGTCCCACACGGCCAGCGCGCCGGCCTGGTGGGCCCAGCGTGTCAGCAGGGCCATGTCGTGCATGCGGCCGCTGCGATAGTTCACATGCGTCAGCATCAGCACGGCGCAATGCTCGTCCAGCAGGGGCGGTATGTCCTCGGGCGACTCGGTCAGGATGAGCTCGCCGCCATGGGCCCGCACCACGCTCTGGGCAATGTAGTTGTCGGTCGGGAAGTTGCTCCGCTCGCTGACCACCACGCGGCGCTTGCCCTGCTGCAGCTGCAGGGCGGCATGCAGCACCTTGTAGAGGTTGACCGAGGTCGAGTCGGCCACCAGCACCTCGCCAGGCCGCGCGCCCAGCCAGGGTGCGAGCCGGTCGCCCAGGCGGCGCGGCAGGTCGATCCAGCCGGCGCTGTTCCAGCTCTTGATCAGCCCCTGGCCCCACTCCTGCTCCACGGCGCGCCGGATGCGCTCGGGCGTCGCCTTGGGGCAGGCCCCGAGGGAGTTGCCGTCCAGGTAGGTGATGCCCTCGGGCAGCGTGAACAGCTCGCGCAGGCTGCGCAGGGGATCGGCGGCGTCGAGCCGCTGGGCGTCTTCGATGTTCATGGGAGTTCTCGCAAAACAGCGCGCACCGGGCTGGCGCAGGCGCCTTGTAGTTTCAGGGGCAGGGCGATCAGCTCGTAGTCGCCCTCGGGCACGTCGTCCAGCACCAGGTTTTCCAGCACGCGCAGGTCGTGGCGGCGCAGCTGCTGGTGGCTATCCAGCACCTTGGAGTCGGCGGGATCCACGCTCGGCGTGTCGATACCGATCAGCCGCACGCCGCGCGCCGCCAGCCACTCGACGGCCTCGGGCGCATAGGCGGTGAAGGCGGGGTTCCACGCCGTGTCGGCCGTCTTGCAGGCACGCACCAGCACGCGCGGCGGCAGGTCTCGTTCAGCATGGCGCAGGTGCTCGACGGTGACCAGCGGCGCTGCACCGATGGCGTGGATGACGCGGCAGCGGCCGAGGTAGGTGTCCAGCGGCACCTGGCAAATAGCCGGTGCATCGTTGGCGTAGTGCAGCGGCGCATCCGCATGCGCACCCACATGGGGGCTCATGGTGATGGCGCTGAGGTTGACCGGGCAGCCGGGCGAGAGCCGGGCCGTCCAGCGCAGGCTGTAGGGCTCGTCGCCCGGGAAGATGGGCGCGTCCGGAGCGACGGTGGGGGAGATGTCCCAGAGGCGGCGCTGGGTGTCGGTAGGGGGCGTGGAAGGCATGGCGGGCGGCACCATAGCTTTGCCTGATCGGTCGTGGTGTCGGTTAATTCCAACTGGCTGTCAATCCGTAGCCCCGCGCAGTGCACCCGTGCCGGGCCGCGGGTAGCACTACCCGCGCTTGCGGGGGCCCACTCGGCGATTCGTGCATCAGGTCACGCACTCCCCAGGGAATACCCGCCCATCTTCGGGGGGTGGTCTGCACTGCTCACCTGGAGGCATCCCTAAAGTTAGGGATAGGTCGGGTCAGCCGGTTTACCGGGTTGAGGGGTTTCCCAAGTGATCCAGACCTCAACCCTTTGAGCCGTCAATTCAATGCATCACAAGACCAACACCGTTGCCTCTTCCCTCCGCAAGGGTCTCTCCTTGGCACTGCTGCTGGGCGCCGCAGCCGTGCAGGCCTCGCCGGTCACCGTCGACTACACCGTCTACTTTGGCGGCAACCAGGTCTGGGGCACGGGCAGCTTCACCGGCAACGACACCAACGGCAACGGCTTCCTGAGCCTGGACGAGCTGACCAGCTTCAACGGCAGCAACAACATTGAGCACGCCAACGTGACGCTAGGCGGCCTGTCGGGCTTCGGCACCTTCGACATTGGCCACAACCTCTGGCAGCCCAACGGCTTTGGCTGGGGTCAGAACGGCATCGCCTACTTCAGCTGGAACGGCGCCGGCAACTCCGTCAACCGCAACTGGGCCCGCATCACCACGGTCGAGACCGGCGGTACCGTTCCCGAGCCGGGCAGCCTGGCCCTGGGCGCTGTCGCCCTGCTGGGCGTGGCCGCGGCGCGTCGCCGCAAGGTCCAGTAAAGACGACTGGGGCGATGACAAGGCGCGCAAGGGCTTCGTATCGCGTCAAAAGAAAAGCGGCGATCGGCCGCTTTTTTCTTTGGGGCCCATGCCGCTGCAGGGTGATGGCCCGCCGTCAGCGACGGAACTTGCCGTTCTGGTCCACGATGGCCAGGTCCACATAGTCCAGGCCGGTATGGTCCTTGGGGCCGTAACCCAGCTCGATGCCGCCCAGGTCGTAGTGGCCCATGCTTTCCAGCGCGTCGCGCAGGCTCTGGCGTGTGGGGGTCTTTCCGGCGTGTTTCAGGCCCTCCACCAGCACCTTGGCCGACACATAGCCCTCCACCACCGTGGGCGTCAACTCCACGCCGGCCTTCTGGGCCGCCTCGGAGATCTCCTTGATGATGGGCTTGGCGATGGAGCGCTCGTAAGGGAAGACCTGGCTGACGATGACGCCGTAGCCGATGGGCCCCAGGTCTTTGACGAAGCCGGCCGAGGCATTGTTGGACAAGGTCACCAGCTGCGCCTTCGAGCCGGCGTCGCGCACCGCCTTCATACCCTGCACGACGGCCGTGCCCGAGCCGATGAACAGCACCGCCTGGGCCTGCTTCTCGATCAGCTTGGGCACGATGGCCGTGAAGTCGGGCTTGGCGCGGTCGTACTTTTCGTCGGCCACCGGCTTCTTGTTGGTCTTGGCCAGGCCCGCCATGGCGCCCTGCACGGCGTCGTCGCCGAAGGAGTCGTTCACCTGCACGATGGCGATGCGCTCCATGCCGATCAGGCTCAGGTGCTCGATGGCCCGCTCGGCCTCGCGCTGGTAGGTGGCGCGCACATTGAACAGCCAGGGGTGGACGGGCTTGTGCAGCACCATGGCGCCGGTCGACGGGCCCACCAGCGGCACTTTGTACTCGGTGAGCAGCGGCATGATTTCCTGGGTGTGCGGCGTGCCGCGGTTCAGGAAGAGGGCGATGACGCCCTGGTCGATCAGCTGCTTGGCATTGGCCGCGGCGAGCTTGGGGTCGAACTTGTCGTCCAGCAACACCAGATTGATCTTCTGGCCATTGATGCCGCCGGCGGCATTGACGATGTCGAAGTAGAGCTTGGCGCCGCGCGTCGCTTCACCGACGCTGGCCGCCACCTGGCCGGTGTGGCCGGCGGTCTGGCCGATGGTGATGTCCGCGTGGGCGGGGGTGTTCGCCGCAGCGAAGGCGGTCGCCGTGAGCGCCAAGGCGAAGAGGCGCGCGGCCTGCTGCCGGAATGAGGTGGTCACGGGTTGTCTCCAAGATGCCCCTGGTGCGGCGGGCTCTTGGACTTGCTGATGGCCTGCGCGCGGGAGGCTCATTCAAGCATGGGCGGTTGGTGCTTTGGTGAGTATTGGGATGTGGATAGTGCGTATGTCGCGACGGCGGCTTGCCGTGTGAGGCCCAGCGGGGAGTTCGCCCCCGCGGGCGACCTACTTCTTTGGACGCCCAAAGAAGTAGGCAAGTTCTCGGAGAGCGGCGAAGCCAAAACCGCCCCGGTTCCGCCGCCCCTCGCGATGCGAGGGGTTCCCTGCGCTTCTCGCTCGCCGAGGCCCGTGCTTTTGCAGGACTTTAGATTTGAGGCCTGACCCCGAACCTGCGTGACCCCGAACCTGCGCGAACCGGCGAACCTGCGCGCCGGAGGCGTGTGGACTTCACGCAGAGTCGGGGCCCTCAGCAGGCAAACGCAACGAGAAGTTTCGGCGGATGTCATGTCTACGCGTGACGTTGCGCCGCGCACTAGAGATTTGAGACCTGACCGCGAGTCCGCTCGTGGGATTCCCGAAGCTTGCACTTGGGACATGCCACTACTAGCGCCGAGTTCCAGATTCTCGCGGCAAGATTCTCTTATAGAAATGCAATAAACAGGCGGGACTCCATTCATGGGTCCACGCGATCAATTGCCATGCCTAGGGAGGCAACGTGATGTTGGAGAAGCTTGGCCTATCCGCCGGCCGTTTCCGGTGGATCATTCCATATTTCTTGGCAGCAGCTGTCGCGATACCGATCGGGATGGCTGCACGCACGGCATTGGAAGCGCATCGGAGTCGCATCCAATATGGCGACTATCAGCACCTTTTTGCGATAGACAAGCCTCAACTAATTCTCTACCGTTCCGTCGCTTGCGAATACTGCAAAGAGGCCAGTTTCTATCTGAGCCAGCATGGTATTTCTGTCCAAGAACGGACCCTGAACAACTCCGCGGAGTACCGGCGGGAGTTCGAAGAAATTGGTGGTAAAGCAGTCCCCATGCTGCTTGCACCCAATGCCCTGGTAGTCGGTTTTTATCCTCGCGACTACCAGGAACTTGCAACTCGAAGCGCTCCAGCCAAATAAGGCGCTTCTTCATTAAAGGGAAGATGCTATGCGACAGCTCAAACGAAAGAAGTTTGTCATCGGCGTGTTTCTTGCGACTTTCGCGCTGTCGGTTTTTGCGGCGCCCATCTCGACCGCTGAATGCTACCGGCGCTGCACTGAGGATATTGGTAAGCCGAAGGCCGACTGCAAAGAAATTTGCTATCCCTAAGCGCAACAATTTTCCATAGGAGTCATCATGAAAGCAGTGAGGCGCGTACTGGCGGTCTTTCTGGCCTGTTTCGCCGTAGCGGCGATCGCGGTCCCGGTCGATCAGAATGCTTGCTACCAGAAGTGCATGGACAAGAAATACGGGCATGAGAACTGCTCATACATCTGCGGGTATACCTGATTAGGTGACAGAATTTTGGCCACTGCTGTAGCCGCACATTTGCATCGGCCGCAGCAGGGGCCAAATAGACTACTTTGAAGACTGTGTGAATGCGAGACCAGCGGCCCAAATTGGCAAAGTCAACCCTATATCTGCTGTTCGCTGCCTGCCTCGTTCCATGCAAAGCTCAGGTAGCTGAACAGGCGCCCGTCGCGGCGCTTCAAACGCTTGGTGATGCCCGGCAACTTGACAAGGTGATAGTCGAAGGCCAGGGCGCTTCTGATACGGTGCAGAAGCAGCAGGCCTTCATGGCTGGCAAGCACCTCATCACGCGTCAGCGCATCGAGGCAAGCTCCGCGCAAAGCGCTCAGGAACTGCTGCAGCGGGAGCCCGGAATCACGGTGGGGGCCAACGGTCGGCTGGGATTGCTCGGGCTTCCCGGCTACACGCAAATTCTGGTCGATGGACAGCCACCGACGGCGGGCTATGGCCCCAGTGAGCTGACGTTGGATCGCATTGAGCGAATCGAAGTCATCAAGTCGGCGCAAGCGGAAACAGGGCCGTTTGCAATCGCGGGGACCATCAACATCGTCACTCGAATGGTTCGCAAGGCCGCCGTGCATGAAGCCCGCGCGAATACGACGTTCGGGCCCGACACCCAAAAGGAGGCGTTGCGGTGGTCGCGAAGCGGCGAACTGCTGCCGGATCGTTTGCGCCTTCGGCTGTCCGCTGACGTGGCACACAAGCAGGATCGCAGCAACGTGACGTCGACGTGGGTCGGGGCGAACCCCTTCCCTGGCGAGCATCGACACAGCCGAAATATCACCGACTACCTATTCCTTGATTCCGAACTCGAGTTCGCCCCTGCGCCCACGGAGCAGATCAAGTTGGGCGTCAGCGTCGTCCGGTTCTGGAACCGCAATCGCGACGGCTGGCGGTCAACGGGCGGAAATCTAGAACAAGTCGAAGGCAATCTGGCCGTGGACAGCAGGAGCAGATGGCTGACCATCAGCCCCGCGTGGAGCTTCGAGGACTCGAACGAGAACCAGTGGAGCCTGAAAGGGTCCAGCTCCCGAAATGTCGACGAACTGTCGGCGCAGCAACGCGTTCTGCCGAGCACTGATCCCCGCCAGTTGGCCCAGTCCAGATGGCAGGACCGCACGCTGGATTTTTTGACTCTGAACCTGACCCCTGCTCTGCCGGAACGACACACTCTGAAGCTGGGCGCCGAGTTCAAGCGAGCGACCGAGAGCAGTCGCTTCGAGCAACTGACCAATGGCATTCCCGATCTATCTCTGGCGAGCTATGGTGACCAGAGCGACCGAAGCATCAACTCTCGATCGGCCTTCGCGCAACACGATTGGCGCGTTGATTCGAGCTTCGCAGTCAACGCCGGCCTGCGGTACGTAGCAACCCAAGGCCGCGTCATCGAAGGCGCCTACAGCGCGCGTCCAGGGTGGCATGTGTGGGCGCCATCGGGTCACGTTGCCTGGAAGTTGGATGACACGGGTGACTCGCGTTTGCGCATCTCGCTAGCACGCAGCTTCAAGGCTCCCGACAATGACGAATTGGGCAACAGGCCGCGCATTGACAGCGAGTCGCTTTGCCGGCGGATCGACGATTGCCCGACCAATCGGCCAGACCATCCCGACCTGGTTGGAAATCCGGCCTTGAAGCCCGAACGCGCGTTGGGTCTGACGGCGAGTTTCGAACAAGACTGGGGCCCGCGAAGCCAGTTCACTCTGGACTTGTTTGCCCGCCAACTCAATGCAGTCATCGGCAACGATCTGACCTTGAGATCTGTAGCCTGGTCAACCGATCTTCGCTATGTGCAGACCCCAGCCAACTTCGGCCGGGCATGGACGCGTGGCTTCGACCTGGGTGCATCTGCGCCGTTCCGGATCGATTCGGAGAGCTGGGCGCCGTTCAATGTCAGCGTTGGGCTCTCCTTGGCCCGATCTCGACTGTTGAGGTTACCTGCGCCAGACAACCATCTGGCAGAGCAGCGCCCATGGTCTTTGAAGGTGGGGCTCGACTACAAGACCAAGAGTCTTCCCTTGGACTGGAACATCAACTTCAGCAGCCAGCCTGGTAGTTGGACTCGTGTCTCGGCGACCCAGAGGACATTCATGCCGCGTGACACCGATCTCAGCGTCGACATGGCATGGGCCTTCAGCAAGGAGCTCAAGGTTCGTTTCGGACTCAGAAAGTTAACTGCACGTACCCAGACCGCCCGGGACGTTTTCTACAGCCCTGACGGCGCGTTGGAGCAGCAGATCGCGAAGACGCCGTATCCAAGCGCAGTGTTTCGGATCGAAGCGAAGCTCTAGCCTCTGCGAGGCTATAGGCGGCAGCGCAGGCTCATGTATTGGCGCCGATTCAAATTTCAGGATCGGGGTCAGGTCCAATTCTTTGGAGGATCGGGGTCGGGTCTCAAATCTGCAGTCAAGCGCCCCGGCCCGAGTCCAACGCGTCCGCCTCTCGGCCGGGATGCTCAGGCATCCAAGCACATCAGCACCAGCCCCTCGACGCGTTGCGCGCCAAGGCTTTCGTAGAACCGCAGCGCGCCCGCATTGCGACTGTCCACCGTCCACACCAGTTGTGCCGCGCCAGCGCGCGCGGCAATGTCTCGCGCGGCAGCGATCAGTGCGGCGCCGATGCCGATGCCGAGGCCGCGGGCAGCCGGGGTGACGAAGAGGTCCACTACGAAGAGCAGCCGGCGGGCGGCGTCGGTGTCGTAGCCGGGGTGGTGGAGCAGATAGCCCACGACCCGGCCCTCGCGCTCGGCCAAGAGGCCGCCAAAGGCCGGGTCGGGCCCGAAGCCGTCGCGTTCGAGGGCGGCGGCATCGAGCTGGAGCGAGGTGCTGTCGCCGAGTTCGTGCATCAGCTGCGCGAACTGCCGGGCCAGCGCCGCGATGGCGGGCACGTCGCCGCGCTGCGCCGCGCGCAGCGTGAAGGCTCGGGGCGGCGCACCTGGCGGGCCCTCGGGAGACGGCGCAGGGCTGGGCGTCACTGCGGCGTCGGCGCCGAGGCCGAGCTGGCCGTGGCCAGGGCATCGCCGCGCTCGCGGGCGATGCGGGCGACAAGCTGGGCGAACTTGGGCGCGGCGCGCAGCGCAAGGTAGCGGGCCTAGGCGGCGAGGTAGGCACTGCCGAAGGCGTTGGGCGATTCCTTGTGGTCGAGCTCGGCGAGGCCGGAGCGGTGGTAGACCTCGAGGTCGGCCAGCACTTCGGCGCGGCTGCGCGGTGCCGGCAGATAGGCGCGCAGGTCCGCGTCGCGTGGCAGCTCGGTGGGCGGCCTGCCGACGGCCTGGGCGGCTGCAGCGGCGAAGGTGATCAGGGTGGCGGTGGCGAGATGCTTGAGGCTCATGGGGGCTCCGGGTGTGGCGTTGTCGGCCCGCCAGGCCCTGCGCCGCGCGGCGGGGCAGGCCTCGGCCGGGGTGGCTCTCGACCTGCCGCGGGGCGGGTGTCGGGAGGCGCTCGGCGCGGCCTTCACAGCTCTTACAACCGCAGGCGCGGGTTTATTCCGCGCCGCCCTGGCTACCAGCTCGCCTGGAAGGAGTTGCCGCTGAAGCGGCTGTCGCCGGTGATGGCCCCCATGTCCACGAACTCAAAGTCCGTCGCCTTCAGCGTCTTGAGGTTCGAGATCGTCGCGTCCTGCCACTGCGCACTCGGCTCGCCCTGCACATAGAGGTCGGAGCCAATGTCGGCCACATAGAGCCCATAGCGCTGCATTGCCCCCGCCACCGCCTTGGCTTGGGCGCTCCATGAAGCCGGCGGCACAAAGCTGGCCTTCAACCGCATCACTGCACCAAACGGCACGCCTCCCGGCGTGTCGCCACCCGCGTCATGGCGCGCCGGCCAGACATGGGCGCGCGCAAGAACGCTGTCGCGCAGCGTGACGCGCAAGGCATGGCGGATGTCGCCGGCGCTGGCCTCGTCGGCGCGCGCGAGCAGGGGCAGCATGGGCAGGCCGGCGGCGTCGCCCGAGGTCCAGGTGTCGGGGCGCATGGCGTTGCTCTTCAGGTTCCAGGCGGCGGTCGAGTAGGCGTACCGCTGGCCATTGAGCTGGTAGCTGGCGTAGCTCTCCCACAGGCGGCAGCTGCCCTGTTCGACGACAAGCACATGGCGGTCGCCGCAGACCTGCGCGTCGTTGCAGGCGCCGCCTTCGGCCTTGAGCAGGCTGTCGAGCGGGAAGGGGAAGCGGCGGTTGGGCGCGGTCAGCGTGGTGCAGTTGCGCACCAGGCTGTAGCCGTTGCTGGAACTTGCATCGGGTGCCGCGCAGTCGCTCTCGTCGGGTGCGCCGCTGCCGCTGCCGGCGCGCGGGTCGGTGGGGTTGAAGGAGACCGTGGGCCACAGCGTCGTTGCGGTGGTGCCGTCCACCACGTTGTACGGGATGCCGTAGTAGTCGGCCGTCTGCTGCGGGTTGTCGTTCGTGCCCCAGTCGGGGTGGAAGGCGCGCGTGGCGCCGATGTTGGCGATCCAGGTCGCGCTGCTGGCATGCACGGGAAAGCGCTGCGGGTCGTCGAGGCGGGTGTTGAACACGGCCGTGGCCGGGAAGACGTTGCAGCCGCCGATCTGCGGCGCCGCGCCGGGGGCGGGCGAGGAAGCGGGTGTTGGTGCGGGCGCAGGGGCAGGCGTGGGTGCCGGCGCAGGAGCAGGCGCAGGTGAGGGCGTCGGCGCTGGAGCCGGTGAAGGTGCAGGGCCGCCGCCGCCGCAGGCTGTCATCAGTCCGGCCGCGAGCAGGAGCGAGAGGCAGAGTGGGTTGTTGTCGTTGACTTGCATGCGCCAGTGATAGCGCCAAATGACCCGCGGAGCTGCAATGGATGGTGACAGGCGCTGCGTCCTGGCAGCTCAGCTCAAGGGCCGCGCGGCCAGGAAGCTTTCTCTCAACACGGCGGCGGCATCCTTGCGCCAGGCCGCAAACACCGCCGAGGGCTCGATGCTCTCGGCCAGCGGCTTGAACACCGCGCCCTGCACGCCCGAGCGCTGGAAGGCCGCCGGCACGATGCTCACGCCCAGGCCCTGCGACACCAGTGACACGACGGACAGCCAATGCCGGCCCTCGTGCTGCAGCCGCGGGTAGAAGCCGTGCTGGCGGCAGATCTCGACGATGCGGGCGTGGTAGTCGGGCGAGCCCTTGCGGGAGAACAGGATGAAGGGCTGGTCGCTCAGCGTGGTCAGTGGAATCTGCTTCAGCCGGGCCGCCGGATGGCTAGCGGGTAGGCAGGCGAGGAAGGGTTCGCTGTAGAGGGGTTGTGAGGTGAGGGCGGGTGGCAGGCGGTCGGTGTGGACGAGGCCGAGGTCCAGCTCCTCGGCCAGCAGGGCGTCGATCTGGTCTTGCGAGTTCAGCTCGACGACGACTACCTCGACCTTGGGGTGGCTGGCCTGGAAGGCCTGAAGCCAGGCGGAGAGGCCGTTGAACAGCGTCGAGCCGACAAAGCCTAAGCGCAGCCGGCCCACCTCGCCGGCCTGCACCTCGCGGGCCAGGGCGCAGGCTTCCTCGGCGCGGTCGAGCAGGGCTTGCGCACTGCCGCGGAAGGCTTCGCCGGCGGGCGTGAGGCGCACGCCCTTGCTGTCGCGGTCGAAGAGGCGGGCGCCGACACTGGATTCAAGCTGCTGGATGGCGACGGACAGCGGCGGCTGCGAGATGGACAGGCGCTGCGCGGCGCGGCCGAAGTGCAGTTCCTCGGCCAGGGCGATGAAGTAGCGCAGATGGCGGAACTCCAGGGCGCGGGTGGTGTCGATAGGCATTGCGAATCGTCGAAGTCGTTTCTTGAATTGGACACGAATCGAGCGCAGCGCAATACTCCCGCCATCCGCGCCCGGCCATCCTGCCGGGCGTCATGCATTCAGGAGACCTCCGATGGCCACCAAGGCAAGCTTCCACTGGGACGACCCGCTGCTGCTGAACGAACAGCTTTCCGATGAGGAGCGCATGGTGCGCGATGCCGCGGGGGCCTATTGCAACGACCGCCTGCGCCCGCGCGTGCTGGAAGCCTTCCGTAACGAGAAGACCGACGCCAGCATCTTCCGCGAGATGGGCGAGCTGGGCCTGCTGGGCCCCACCATCCCGACCGAGTACGGTGGCGCCGGCCTGAACTACGTGTCCTACGGCCTGATCGCCCGCGAGGTGGAGCGTGTGGACTCAGGCTACCGCTCGATGATGAGCGTGCAGTCGTCGCTCGTGATGGTGCCCATCAACGAGTTCGGCAACGAAGCCACAAAGCAGAAATACCTGCCCAAGCTGGCCAGCGGCGAGTGGATCGGCTGCTTCGGCCTGACCGAGCCCAACCACGGCTCCGACCCCGGCTCCATGATCACCCGCGCCCGCAAGGTTGACGGCGGCTACGAGCTGACCGGCAGCAAGATGTGGATCACCAACAGCCCCATCGCCGACGTCTTCGTCGTATGGGCCAAGGACGACGGCGGCCAGATCCGTGGCTTTGTTTTGGAGAAGGGCGCCAAGGGCCTGAGCGCGCCAGCCATCCACGGCAAGGTGGGCCTGCGTGCTTCCATCACCGGCGAGATCGTCATGGACAAGGTGTTCTGCCCCGAGGAAAACGCCTTCCCTGAAGTCCGTGGGCTGAAAGGGCCGTTCACCTGCCTGAACAGCGCGCGCTACGGCATCGCCTGGGGCGCCCTGGGCGCGGCCGAGGACTGCTGGCACACCGCCCGCCAGTACACCCTGGACCGCAAGCAGTTCGGCAAGCCGCTGGCCGCCAACCAGCTCGTGCAGAAGAAGCTGGCCGACATGCAGACCGAGATCACGCTGGGCCTGCAGGGCTGCCTGCGCCTGGGCCGCATGAAGGACGAGGGCACGGCCGCGGTGGAGATCACGTCCATCATGAAGCGCAACAGCTGCGGCAAGAGCCTGGAGATCGCCCGCATGGCGCGCGACATGCTCGGCGGCAACGGCATCTCCGACGAGTTCGGCATCGCCCGCCATCTGGTCAACCTCGAAGTGGTGAACACCTACGAGGGCACGCATGACATCCATGCGCTGATCCTGGGGCGCGCTCAGACCGGCATCGCGGCGTTCTGATCAGGCCGCGGGCTGCACCAGGCGGCGCAGCACCTGGGCGTAGCCATTCTCCACGGTGGCGCGCTCGTACACGCCCAGTTCGCGCAGGCGGCGGTGCAGCCCGGGCAGGTTGTAGCAAGGCATGGTGGGCGCCAGGTGGTGTTCGAAGTGGAAGTTCACGTAGTTGGGGGCGACGGTCAGGCGCTCCCACCAGCGGGCCCTGACGCTGCGCGTGTTGGTCCAGACGTCGTCGCCATGGGTGCCCGGCAGCGCGCCGTGCTCGGCGGCGTTGCGGATGCGGCTGAAGAGCATGTAGGTCGTCAGCCATGACGCGGGCCACAGCAGATAAGCCAGCGGGTGGCAGGCGGCCCAGCAGACGGCCAGCATCAGCGCGTTGACGGCGAGCACGCGGCGCAGGTTCCACAGCAGGGTGCGGGCGTCGAGCGCGGGGCGGGTTGCCGTATCGCCGACCTGGTAGCTATAGCCCTGCGCCTGCTGGCCGGCACCATCCCTGCGGCCATAGAGCACCATCAGCGACAGGAAGGCGCGCAGGCCCGAGCGCCCGGTCAGGTCACGGCCGAACTTGCGCAGCAGCGAGGCGCGCGCGACGGGGTAGCCGGCGTAGTTGGCGAGGTCGGGGTCGGCGCTGGTGCCGGTCTTCACATGGTGGGTCATGTGATAGCCGCGGTAGACGGCCAGGTCCACGAACACCGGTGCGCCGCACAGCCAGTTGCCCACCCATTCGCCCAGCTCGCGGGAGCTGAGGAAGGAGCGATGCGCGCATTCATGCGTCAGGATGCCCAGGCCCAGCTGGCGGCCACCCAGCACGACCATGGCGAGCGAGACGGTCCACCATGCGGGCAACACCATCACCATCGCAAACGCAGCCACGATCAGCCCCCAGTTGAAGGCCAGCATGGACCATGCCTTCGCGTCGGACTTGTGCAGGTGCTGCATCAGGAGCTCGCGCGGCAGTTCGTTCCAGTTGTGGGTCATTGCAAGGGCTGGCTTCGTCGGTTCTGGTTGGAATTGAAGCAGGCAGGGCAGAATTTGCGTTGTCCCCAATCGCCAATCTTTTGATGTGAACGGTAGCGTCCAGGTCGCCATCGTCTTGCCCGAGCGCGTGTGGGCCGGGTCCGTGCTGCTGACCCAGGAGTTGCTGCTGGTGGCCGGCACGCTGCGTGCGCACAGCGCGGATGTCGAGGCCAGCCGCCTGTTCGACATCAGCCTGGTGGGCGATGCGCTTGTGCGCAGCCTGGCGGGCCTCACTTTGGCGCCGGACAAGACGCTGGACGCGGCCGGCCAGGCTCAGGTCGTGCTGGTGCCGGCGCAGTTCGCGCCCAGTTCTGAAAGTACGGCCGCCGAGCGGCGCATGGCGGGCTGGATCGCCGCGCAGCATGCGGCGGGCGCCTTGATCGTCAGCCTCAACGGCCCCGTGCTGTTGGCCAAGAGCGGCTTGCTCGACGGCCGGCAGGCGACCGGGCCGGTCAGCGACCAGACGCTGCTGGCGCAGCATTTCCCGCAAGTGCGCTACACGCCGGGCCGTCGTATCGTCGTCAGCGACAACATCATCTGCGCCGGCGGCATCAATCCGACGGTGGATGTCTGTGCCCACCTGGTGGAACGCTTCCACGGCAGGCATGCGGCGCGAAAGTTCCTGCGGCACACGTCCACGGAGGTTCTGCCCTCGGACGAGCGGCTGGGTGTCTGGAGCGCACAGTTCAAGCAGCACCACGACGCGCCGGTGCTGGCGGCACAGCAGATGATCGAAGCCAGCCTGTCGCAACTGCCCACACTGGCGGCGCTGGCCGCTGCGGTGCACCTGAGCGAGCGCAGCTTGTCGCGCCGGTTTGCCGCGGCCGTGGGTCATGGCCTGCGCGGCTATGCGGCGGAGTGCCGGCTGGAAATGGCGCGCCTGTTGCTGCGCGACGGCAGCGACCCGCTGGCGCTGATCGCCGATGAATGCGGCTATGGCAGCGTCAGCGCGCTGGCGCATGCCTTCGCGGCGCGGCACGGCGTCAGCCCTTTGCGCTTTCGCAAGGATGCGGCCGCGGGTCGATGACTTGAGACAGGGCGGGCAAGGCGCGGCATGCTCGCGGCTTTCCCGTCCAGCCCCTACAGGAGACGCCGATGACCACGCGCCGCCACGCCCTGCTTGCAGCCGCCACCTTGCCCGCTGCCGCTGCCGCGGGCGCGGCCACCGCCCAGGCGGGTTGGCCCAGCGCCGAGGAGATCGCCAAGCGCGTGGCCGAGGTGTCGGCCACCGAGACGGCCTTCGCCGCAGCATTTGCGGCGCGTGACGTGGCGGCCTTTCGCAACTTCCTCGCCGCCGACACCATCTGGATGGGCAAGGAGCCCCTGCACGGGCCGGATGCCGTCATGAAGGCCTGGAACGGCTGGCTGACGGCGCCTAAGCCGCCCTTCAGCTGGGGACCGGACCTGGCCCTGGTGCTGCCCAGCGGCGACCTGGCCCGCACGACGGGGCCGGTGAAAGACCCCGAGGGCAAGCAGATCGGTCGTTTCCAGTCGACCTGGCGGCGCAAGGCCGCGGGCGGCTGGGAGATCGTGTTCGACTTCGGGACTTAGGTCTGCTGCCGGGCGCCCCAGAAAGCGCGACTGCAGGCCGGCCTAAAGGTGGAGCGGGACTTCACGCAGCTCACAGCCAAGCTCCTGCTCCAGCCGCGCGATCTGAGCGAACGAGAGGCCCCGGCTGTTGGGATTCATGGCTTCCAGCGAGTAGCTGGCGAAGCCCGCCGGCCAGTTGTATCTCAGCCCATTCAACGAGACTACGGCACCGCAACATGGCGCAACGCAGCTGAGGTCGGCAAAGCCCGTTTGCGCCGACGCACCTATGGCATCGCTCCACCAGCCTTCGGTATCGGCCCCGCACGCGGGGCAGTGCGCGCCGGAAAAGTTCTCACCGCCCTCAAAAAATCGGATCCGCCCATGAAACTCCGACTCGACAGACTCCGCCTCGGGCAGCCAGGTGCGCAGCAGTGATTCCGCTGAAGCGGCGGCGAAAGGTGAGGGCTTGAAGGACGGATCCTTGGGCAGGTATTGCAGCCAGTTGTCGGACATGGCTCCCCGCTATTTCTTCAGGAGCTGAATCTCGAACAACTTCGGCCACAGCTTGCCCGTCACGAACAGGCGCTTCTTCTTCGCGTCGTAGGCAATGCCGTTGAGCACGGCGTCGGGGTTGGGGCGCTGGGCGCTGGGCAGCAGGCCGCTCAGGTCGATCCAGCCGGTCACGCGGCCGGTCTTGGGGTCGATGCGGGCGATGCGGTCGGTCATCCAGACATTGGCCAGCACCTCACCCTCCACCCACTCCAGCTCGTTGAGCTGGTCGACGGGCTTGCCGTCGGCCGTCACGCGCACGCGGCGCAGCTCCTTGAAGCTCTGCGGGTCGAGGAAGCGCAGCTCGGGGCTGCCGTCGCTCATGACCAGCTCCTTGTCGTTGTGCGTCAAGCCCCAGCCTTCGCCGGGGTAGTTGAACTTGCGCCAGAGCTTGAAGGTCTTCAGGTCGAGCACATAGGCGGTCTGCTCGGTCCAGGTTATGCCGATGAGGCGGTCGCCCCATTGCGAGATGCCTTCGCCGAAGACGTCCTGCGGCAGGTCCACCTGTTGCACCACCTTGCCGGTTTCCAGCTCGACCTTGCGGATGCTGGAGCGGCCGCGCAGGCCCGTGCCCTCGTACAGAAAGCCGTCGTGGAAGAACAGGCCCTGGGTGAAGGCGTCGGGGTCGTGGGGGTAGGTGTTGACGACCTTGAAGCCCTGCACGGGCGTGGCGGCTAGGGCGGGGGCGGCCAGGGCGGTGGCGAGGAAGGCCAGGGCGGCGCGGCGCGGCAGGAAGGAAGAAAAGAGAGAGCGCATGGGCCGTCAGCCTAGCCGAAGCAAGGGCGGCACAGCTGTCTGCAGCAGTTCAACCAGTTCGGGGTCCATGAAGCGGTAGTCGTCGGGAATGTCCAGCACATGCAGTTCTTTACCCGCCAGCAATGCGGCGTGGTCCTGCATCAGCCTCGAGCGGTGCTTGCTTTCCATGACGAGGATGACGTCGGCCCAGACCAGGTCGGCCTCGCCGACCTGCCGGCGCGCGCTGGCGCTGGTGCCGGCCGCGCGCACGTTCAGGACCGGGTGGTGGCGAAAGACCTGCTCGGCCGTCGGGCTGCGCCACTGATTGCGGCTGCAGATGAAGAGGATGTTGAGCTTGTTCTTCACGCGCCGCCGAGGGCCTTGAACAGCGCGGCCTGGCGCACCCACTGCTGCAGGCGCAGGCTGATGCGGGTCTGCTCGGCGTCGAGCACGCTGCTGCGAATCTGCAGCCAGTCGGCGCGCGAAATGGCACCCACCTCGTAGCGCAGCTCGGCCAGGCGCTCGTTCTCGACGGCCTCCTTCAGCCGGCCGGCATTGGCCTGCAGCTGCTGGGCCGAGCGGTCGGCCTCGATGCGCTGGGTCTCGATGTCGGCCAGGGCCTTCTGCAGCGTGTCGCGCAGCGTGAGGGCGGCGCTGTCGAGTTCGCTGCGGGCGCCGTCGCGCTGCAGGTTCAGGCGCTGCCAGTCGATCAGCGGCACGACGAGGTTGGCGCCGAAGGAGGCTAGGGGCTGGGACAGCCAGTCGCGCGTCTGGGTGCCGCCGGTGCTGAGGCCGGCGGAGAAGCTCAGGCGCGGATAGCGCTCGGCCTCGCTGACGCGCAGCCGCGCCAGGGCTGCATCCACGCCGAGGCGGGCGCGCTGCACGTCGGGGCGTTGGGCGAGCACGTCGGCGGGTTCGGCCAGGCGCCATTGCGGCGGCGCGTTGGCAGGCAACCCGGCCTCTGGCGCGGGGCCTGGCAGGGGCTCGTCGAGTAGCAGGGCCAGGCGCTGGCGCTGCAGCACCTGGTCGGCAGCGAGATCGGCCAGGCGGCTTTCGGCGGCCTGCACGGTGGCGGCGATCTTGTCGAGCTCGATGGGCAACAGCTTGCCCTCGCGCACGCGGGCGCGGGTCAGCTCCAGCGTCTCGCGGGTGATGGCGAGCTGGTCTTCGGCGAGAGGGCGCTGGGCGCGGATGGCGGCGAGCGTCCAGTAGGCCTCGGCCACCTGGCTGCGGATCAGCAGGCGGGCTGCGGCGATGTCGGTGCGCGCGGCCTCGGCCTGGGCCCGCTGGGCGGTGGTGGTTTCGGCCAGGCGGTTCCACAGGTCAAGTTCGTAGCCCACGCCCAGCGATGCGCCATAGCTGCGGCTCCAACCGGTGGCGGTGGTGACCGGCACCGTGATGCCGCCGACATCGACATTGCGCGTGCTGCTCTGCGTCTGGACCGGCCGGCTGGCGTTGGCCGACAGGCCGGCGCTGGGCATCCAGCGCAGCTCGCTTTGCTCGGCCAGCAGCTGGGCCTGCTTCCAGCGCTGGGCAGCCAGGGTGATGTCGCGGTTGGCCTCCAGCGCGCGGGCCTGCAGGGCGGCGAGCTGGGGGTCGAGCAGGCCGGCCCAGTCGGGCGTGACGTCGCCGCTGGCCAGGCTCCAGGCGGTGGGCGCGGCGACTTCGGGTGCCTTGGCCGTGGGGCCGAGGGCGCAGCCGGCGAGCAGCAGCGCCGTGGCGAAGGCGATCAGTTTCAATTTCATGGCTTGCTCACTCTCGGGCCAGCGCGTCGACCGGGCTCAGCGCGGCTGCCCGCCTTGCCGGCAGGGTGCCAAAGATCAGGCCCACGCCGCTGGATACGGCGAAGGCCACGCCCAGGGCCGCCCAGCTGACGTCCACATGCAGATGCTGCTGGGCCGCGTTGACGGCCTGCGCCGCCAGCCAGCTCAGGAAGACGCCCACCAGGCCGCCCAGGATGCAAAGCACGATGGCCTCGATGAGGAATTGCAGCCTCACGTCGCCCTGGCGCGCGCCGACGGCCATGCGGATGCCGATCTCGCGGGTGCGCTCGGACACCGACACCAGCATGATGTTCATGACGCCCACGCCGCCGACCAGCAGCGAGATGGCCGCGACGCCGGCGAACAGGGCCGCCATCGCGCTGGTCACGCTCTGGAATTTGCGGAACTCCTCTTCGCCGTTCCAGGTACCGAAGTCCTCGCGGCCGTGCAGGGCCTTAAGCCGATGCGTGATCTGCTCGCGCACCTGCTGGGGCGGCACGGTCAGGTCCAGCAGCACGTCGAAGTTGTCGACGTCGGGGCGTGCGTCGAGCTTGCGCGAGAAGGTGGTGTGCGGGATGTAGAGCTGGCCCAGCCAGCTGCCGAAACTGAAGGCGCCCCCCTCGGGTGCGACGACGCCGACGACGGTGAAGGGCAGGGCGGCCGTGGGCGGTGGCGGCGCGCCTGGCACGGCCTGCTGGGCCGCATCGGGCGCCATGCCGGGATTGATGAAAACGAGCTGGCCGAGCGGCGACTCGCCCTTCTTGAACAGGGCGTCGCGCGATTTCTCGTCGAGGACGACGGCCTGGCTGCGCGTCTCGAAGTCCAACGCGCTGAGGTAGCGGCCCTGCACGACTTTGAGCTTGCGCGCCTTCAGCGTTGCCGCGTCGCCGCCGATGGCCTCCAGCATGGCGTCGCGCGACTGGTGGCGGGCGGTGAGCTGCATCTGGCGGTTCAGCGTGATGCTCTTGACGCCGGCCAGGGCGCGCAGCGAATCGATCTCGTGCGGCCTGAACGGCTGGGGCACGGCGCCCGGCGGCAGGCTGGGGTTGCCGCGCCAGACCGGGATGCGGCCGGAGATCAGGCTGGACAGGTCGGTCTCGATGGAAGCCCGCGCGGCCGTCGTCAGCGCCACGATGCTGACGACCGAGGCGATGCCGATGCTGATGCCGAGCATGGACAGGGCCGTGCGCAGGCGATTGCCCTTCAGCGCGAGCAGGGCCGTTGCGATGGCTTCGCGCCACTGGACCTGCAGTCGGCGCAGCCGGCCGCCTTCCTTCACGGGTGGTGCATCGCTGGGCAGTTCCTTCGGCGCCTGGTGGCCGGCGGGCGTGCCGTTGTCGGCAACGACCTTGCCGTCCTTGAGCTCGATGACGCGGCGCGCATGGGCGGCCACGGCGGCATCGTGGGTGACGAGGATGATGGTATGGCCGCGCTGGTTCAGCTCTTCCAGCAGGCGCAGCATCTCGGCGCCCGAGGTCGAGTCCAGCGCACCGGTGGGCTCGTCGGCCAGGATGATCTGGCCGCCATTCATGAGCGCCCGGGCGATGGAGACGCGCTGCTGCTGGCCACCCGAGAGCTCGTTGGGGCGGTGGTGCAGGCGCTCGCTCAGACCCAGGCGCTCGAGCAGCGCGCGGGCGCGCTCGCCGCGTGGGCCGGTGCCAACGCCCGCATAGACGGCGGGCAGGGCGGCGTTGGCGCGTGCGTCCAGGTGGGGCAGCAGGTGGTAGCGCTGGAAGATGAAGCCGAAGCGCTCGCGGCGCAGGGCGGCGAGTTCGTCGGGGCCGAGGGTGCTGGCGTCCTGGCCGTCGATGACGAAGCTGCCGCTCGTGGGGTTGTCCAGGCAGCCGAGCACATTCATCAGCGTGCTCTTGCCTGAGCCCGACTGGCCCATGATGGCGACGAACTCGCCGGCCTCGATCGCGAGGCTGACACCGTCCAGCGCGGGGACGTCGATCTCGCCGAGTTGGTAGTGGCGGGCGACGTTGCGGAGTTGGATCAGAGGCATGGGTGGGCCTCCGGGTGAATTGCGTTTGCGGTCAGGCCCATGCCGGGACGTCGCCCCGGCGGGCGACCTTCTTTTTGAGCGACCAAAATGAAGGCAAAAAGTCGCCCCCGATCCGCTCGGCCCTTTGCTTCGCAGCGGGCTGCCCTGTGGTGCTCGCGCCTTGCAACCCCGCGCAAAACTCCCGCCGCTCCGCTCTGGTCAAACAGTTGCGCGGAGTCAGTGCTTGAGGCGTGCTGCGCACGCGGTTGCAAGCCACTGCGCTTCTCGGCGGGCTCAGAGGGGGGGTGACTGAACAGCCCGGTAACACCGGGTCTTCGGGTTTGGCTGTTCGGTTGTTTCGGGGCTTCCCTTAGAAACATCCGAGAAGCACAGGAAGCCGGGGCGCGAGCGCAGCACGCCTCAAGCTCTGACTTCGCGCCCCTTTGTCTGAACGGAGCGTAGCGAAGTGAGTTGGGCGCGTCCCTGGGTTCCGAGCATCGCAGGGCACCCCGCAGGGGCGGTTTCTCAGGGGCGACTTCTTTGCTTACTTTCTTGTTCGCACAAGAAGGTGAGTCGGCCGCAGGGACGAACCCCCGGCCGGGCGTAGGCATTAACCCAAGCTCAGACAAAGCAACCGAACGCATCAGCTGCTGGCCGCGCTGGCACCCGACGCCGCCGCATCCGCCGCGCTCGGCGGTGCCAGCAGCACCTTCTCGCCGGCCTTCAGGCCATCCAGCACCTGCACCTTGGCGCCGTCCTGCAGCCCCACCTTCACCTGCCGCGGCGTCTGCTTGTTGGCGGCGTCCAGCACCGTCACAGTGTAGCGGCCATCCTTGCCACGTTCGCCCAGGGCGACGACGGGCATGGCCAGCACCTGCTTGGCCGAGCCGGTCTCGATGTCGACCTGCACCGTCATGTCGCTGAACAGGGCGCGCTCGCGGTTGTCGACCTCGAAGAGCACGTTGTAGAAGACGGCGTTGCCGGCGCGCTCGGGCACGGGCTGGATGACCCGCACCTTGCCTTCATAGCGCTTGCCTTCGCTGGACAGCGTGGAGAAGCGCGCCGTCTGGCCCACCTTGATAGCCTGGATGTCGGCCTCGGGCACCTTGGTGCGCACTGTGATGGTGTCGAGGTCGGCAAGGGTCAGGATGACGGGCGTGATCTGCACCGAGATCAGCGTCTGGCCCACCTGCACCGGCAGGTTGACGACGGTGCCGGTCATCGGCGCCGTGATGCGGGTGTAGGAGAGGTTGACCTTGCGCTTGTCCAGCTCGGCCTGCAGCCGCGTGAGGTTGGCGGCCTGGCCGCGCAGGTCGGCTTCGATCTTGGCGAGTTCGATCTCGGCTTTTTCGGCCTCGTTGCCGGAGGTGGCCTGGCCCGCCAGCAGGCGCTGCTGACGCTTCAATTCGCGGCGGGCGGCATCGGCGTCGACCTTGCGGCTGTCGATGGACGCACTGGCCTGGGCCACGGCGGCTTCGGCCTGGGCAACGTCGCTGCGCGCCAGTTCGGGGTCGAGGCTGACGAGCAGGTCGCCCTTCCTGACCTGCTGGCCCAGCTCGACGTGGATGGTCTGGACCTGGCCGCTGACCTGGGCGCCGACGTCGACCTTGGTCTTGGCCTGCAGCACGCCGGCGGCCTGCACGCTCTGCGTGATGTCGGCCAGCGCGACGACACCGCTGGGAGGTGGCGGCGGCGCAGGCGGGGTGCGGGTGAACCACCAGGCGGCACTTGCGGCAGCAAGGACGGCGATGACGATCAGGCGCACGCGCCAACGCTTCAGAAACGAGTCCTTCTTCATGTCCCTCCCAGGACGACGGGGTCTTGATCACCCCTTCTTGCCGACGTCGGCGCGATAGGTCGGCGAGCGTATCAGTTGAACGGGGCCCAACGGCTCCACTTCACGGATCGTCGTGAGTGAATATCACCTTGGCGAAAGTCATGCGGGGTCAGGACTTGCGTCTTGCCGGCCCCGCAGGCTCAACGGCTGTGCGACGTCAGCCGCGCCAGCGGCGACGCCATGCTGACGCCCGGCGCCGCCGTCTTGCTGTCGTCGTCCTCGGGGCCGCCGCCCGACAGGGCCGCGATGCTGTCCGGGTTGCGCCGCATGGCCACGCCCACGGCCAGGATGTCGATGACGAGCAGGTGCAGGATGCGGCTGACCATGGGCAGGTGGGTGGCGATGTCCTCGATGTGGTCGACGATCAGCGTCACGTCGGCCTTCTTGGCCAGCGGGCTCTGGCTGGCCGTGATGGCCACCACCTTGGCGCCGCGCTCCTGGGCCTTCTCGACGACGGACAGCAGCTCGGGCAGGCGGCCGCCGCTGCTGATGACGACGGCCACGTCGCCTTCGCGCAGCACGTCGGCGGCCAGCAGCTGCAGGCGCGGGTCGGTGTAGGCGCAGCAGGGCATGCCGAAGCGCAGGAACTTGAACTGCGCGTCCTGGGCCACGACGCCGTAATGACCCAGTGCGAAGAACTCGATGCGGCTGGCCGCCAGCAGCATGTCGATGGCGCGGTCGATGGTGTCGCGGTTGAGGTGGCTGCGCACCTGCAGGATGGCGCTGGCGGTGTTGCCCAGCACCTTGGCGCCCAGCTCCAGCATGGAATCGTTGGTGTTGACCTGGGTGTGGGTGACGGGCACGGTGCCGGTCAGGCCCGAGGCCAGGCGCAGCTTGAAGTCGGACAGGCCTTCGCAGCCGAGGGACCGGCAGAAGCGGATAACGGTGGGCTGGCTGACGCCGGCGGCGCGGGCGATCTCGGCGATGGGGTCGTTCAGCACCGAGCGCGGCTGGGCCAGCACCAGGTCGGCCACGCGCAGCTCGGCCGGCGACAGCTCGCTGCGGGCGCGGCGGATCTGGCCGAGGATGGCCGAGCCTGGCGAAGCCTGGAGATGGCGTAGCTGGTTCTCGAGGATGGCCGAGGCGCCCTTGAAAGTGGCGTGCTCGGCGGTGATGACGAAGGTCGGGATGGCCGACACGTACTCGCGGAAGCGACCCTTGTCCTCGAAGCGCTCGCGAAAAGGGCTGCGGTCGAAGTACTCGCCCAGGCGCGGCACGATGCCGCCGCCGATATAGATGCCGCCCAGCGAGCCCAGGGTCACGGCCAGGTTGGCTGCGGCCGTGCCCAGCAGGCCGCAGAAGACCTCCAGAGTCTCCAGGCAGAGCTTGTCGCCGCTCTCCAGCGCGCGCTGGGTGATGGCCGGGGCGAGCAGCGGCTCGGCGTTGGCCACGCCGTTGCGGTCGGCCAGGGCCCTGTAGATCAGCTCTAAGCCGGGGCCGGAGATCAGGCGCTCGTAGGAGACATGGTCCAGCGACTTCCAGGCGAACTTCAGGATGTCCATCTCGCGCTCGTCGCGCGGGCCGAAGTTGACGTGGCCGCCCTCGGTACCCAGGGCGATCCAGCCTTCGCCGGCCGGGATGAGGCCGGACACGCCCAGGCCGGTGCCGGCACCGAGCAGGCCGATGACGCTGGGCCGTCGCGCCTGGCCGCCGCCGACCTGGCGCACGTCCGCCTCGGCCAGCCGTGGCAGGGCCATGGCCAGGGCGGTGAAGTCGTTGACGACGACCAGGGTATCCAGCCCCAGGCGCTGGCGCATCTCGTCGATGGAGAACTGCCAGTGGTAATTGGTCATGCGCACTCGGTCGCCCTCGACCGGGTTGGCGATGGCGATGGCGGCGTGGGCGATCTGCTGTGGGCCGCCCATGTCCTGCCAGCTCAGGCCGGCGAGGTAGGCGCGCACGGCGGCGTGGAAATCGGCGTGGTCGGCGCAGCGCAGCGAGGCCATCTGCGTGAATTCGCCTGGGCCGATTTCCAGCGCGAAGCGGGCATAGGTGCCGCCAATATCGGCAAGCAGGCGGGGGCTGTCGAAACGGGGCATGGGCGCTGGCAAGAAACCTGGAAAAGGGACGGGCGATTATTCAGCAGGCCGAAGGGCCGTCTCGCAAGGCCGGCCGCGTGGGGGCGGGCGGGCCGGCTGCAAAACAGGTTGTAGCTTCACTACAGCCCCTCGGCAATCGAGTTTCCCCAGGGCGACGCGGGAGTTGCCGGGACTTGAAAGCGTTTTCGACGCGATTAATCAAAACCTGGGGTGAGGCTGTATTGTCGATTTGATGTAGTTTTGCTACCGTCCGTTCCGACCGTAATTTCACCCTTTTCTGCCCTGTGTCTGCCCACGCCCGACTCCTGAATATCCACAGCCTTTCGCCCCTCCTCGTTTCGGGAGTTCTGGCGTGACTGCCGCCTTCCCCTGGCTGGTCGCCGATGTCGGCGGCACCAATGCCCGTTTCGGCACGGTGGCCGGCCCAGGTGCGGCGGTGGAAGACGTGCGCGTGCTGCCGGTGGCGGGCCATGCCGGCCCGGCGGCCGCGGTGCGTGCCTATCTGGAAGGCCAGCCGGCCGGCAAGGCCAGGCCGCAGAGCGCGGCCTTCGCGCTGGCGACGGCCCTGGATGGCGACCATATCGAACTGACCAATGGCGCCTGGAGCTTTTCGCGCTCGGGCACCCAGGCCGAGCTGGGGTTGAAGACGCTGCTCTGCCTGAACGACTTCGAGGCCCAGGCCCTGTCGCTGCCGCGGCTGCGTTCCGACCAGTTGCGCGCCTGGGGTGCGCCGCCGCCGGCAACCCGGGATGTGGCGGTTGGCACCGTCATGGCCGTCATCGGCCCGGGCACCGGCCTGGGCGTGGGTGGCGTGGTGCGTGCGCCGGGGCGCTGGCTGGCTCTGCCGGGCGAGGGAGGGCACGCCACGCTGGCGCCGGCCGACGATTTCGAGAGTGCCGTGCTCAGCCATGCGCGCCGCGAGTTTCCCCATGTGTCGGCGGAGCGCTTCCTGTCGGGCATCGGCCTGCCGACGCTGTGCTGCTGCGTTGCGGCCGCGCTGGGTCAGGGTGAGGACGTCAGTGCGCTGCCCACCGAGCAGATTGTCGCCCGCGGACTGTCGGGCGAGTCGCCGGCCTGCTCGCGCACCCTGGACGTCTTCTGCGCCATGTTGGGCGGCTTTGCCGGCAGCGTCGCGCTGACCCTGGGTTCGCGCGGCGGCGTCTTCATCGGCGGCGGTATCGTGCCGCGCCTGGGCGAGCGCTTCTTCCAGTCGGAGTTCCGCGTCCGCTTCGAGGCCAAGGGCCGCTTCCAAGCCTTCCTGGCGGGCATCCCCACGGCCCTTATCACCGACACGCTGGCCGCACTATCCGGCGCCTCCCTGGCGCTGGAGCAGGCCGACGGCTGACCGCCGCGCGCAGGTCTGCGCGCCGGCTCTCCCCTCAAGTGCTGAAGCCGAGCCGGCCGCCCTGCGCGGCCGGCTCGGCTTCGTCCTTTCGGGGCCCAGCATGCATACCAGTTGCCTCGGCGACGCCGCCGTGGGCCTGGTTTCATGCGTTCCGTCGCGTCCACCGACCCTGTTGTTAACCCCTAAGTTGGCGCTGTAGTTGCGCTACAAGTTATGGATTTTTACAGGGTTGTTATACATGGCGATCGATCGGATCTATCAATTAAATACTGGTTTACCCTTGACTTTAAGTCGAAATCGGGTCGCTTCTTCGCAACGTCTAGGGTTTACGCAGATGCGGAAAAAAATCTAGTTTTGATACAAACTGGGTCGAGACGTAGGGTTCTCGCCCTCGAGTCGCAGCTTGGCAGTCCCAGCGGCGCACTCCGGGCCAAGCCGTTTTCCAACGAACCAGAGGAGACATTCATGACGATGAGTCAAGCCAAGCGCGGGTCGGGCACCGCGGCGTCCTTCCGCATCAATCCGGTCGCCATCGGCTGCACGCTGCTGATCGCCGCCACTGGCGCCAACGCGCAGCAAACCACCACGCCGCAGGCGCTGGAAACGGTGGTCGTCACCGGCATCCGCAAGGGCATCGAGGACGCGATCTCGGTCAAGCGCAATAGCGACTCCATCGTCGAGGCGATCTCGGCGGAAGACATCGGCAAGCTGCCCGACACGACCGTCGCCGAGGCGCTCGCCCGGCTGCCGGGCGTCACGGCCCAGCGCACGCGCAGCGGCCAGGCCTCCAACATTCAGATTCGTGGCTTGAGCGAAGACTTCACAGGCTACTTGATCAACGGCCGCGAGCAGAGCGGCATCGGCGACAGTCGTGCGGCCGATCTGAGCGTCTACCCTGCCGAACTGATCGGCGGTGTCAACGTTTACAAGACCAACGATGCCGCGCTGGTTGGCGCCGGTCTCGCCGGCACCATCGACAACCGCCTGATCGACCCGCTGGCCTTTGGCGGCCGGGTCCTCTCAGCGAGTTACGAGAAGATCAAGACGGGCTTGAGCCTGCCTGATGCGGGCAAGGGCAACCGCCGCAGCGTGGCCTACATCGACCAGTTTTCCGACCGCAGGCTCGGCATCGCGCTGGGCTTCGTGAAGGCGGACGGCACCCAGAACGAGCAGGGCACGGGTGGCTGGGGTGATGCGACGGTGAACGCCACGGACCCCAGCGGCGCTTCGCTGGGCAAGGTCAAGGTGCCTGCACCCTTCGGTGGCGGCATCGACTTCAAGAATCGTCGCGTGACCGACAAGCGTGATGGTGCCGCTGCGATCATCGCGTTCCGGCCGACAAAGAATTTCACCAGCCAGCTCGACCTGTTCTACTCCAAGATCGATAGTGTCCAGAAGGAAGCCCGCATCCAAGGCCAACTGGGCACTGACATCACCAACGCAACGGTTGCCAACGGCGTAGCCACGAAGGGCACGTTCAACCTCGTGGCCAATGGCGGCAGCAGCGGCGACAACCACGCCATCATCGACCGCGCCGAGAGCATCTTCGACAACGACAAGCTGAAGTCCCTCGGCTGGAAGAACACGCTGAAGCTCGACAACGGCTACACCGCATCGTTGGACCTGAGTCACAACACCGCCGAGCGCATCGAGCGCGACATCGAGTACTACGGCGGTATCCTCGGCGCCGACACGCTGAGCTTTGACAACACCGGTGGCGGCACCGTCCAGTTCAAGGTGGGCAACCCGACAGCGTATACGGACCGTACCAAGGTTTTCATTCGCGATCAGCAAGGCTGGAGCGGCGTGGCAGACCCGAACGTGGCCGGCAAGAATCTCGCGCAAGCTGGCTACAGCAAGGGTCCGACGGTGAAGGACAAGGTGGATGCGATCCGTTTTGACCTGGCCAAGGATCTCGAAGGATCGATGTTCTCGAGTCTGAAGGGTGGCCTGAACTACTCCAAGCGCACCAAGGACCGCATTACCGATGAAGGCGTGCTGCAGTCGACCACGAACAACGGCTTTGACGCCGTGCCTTTCCCTGATAGCTCTTACGTGTCGAGGAATGTCGGTGGCACCGGCTTCGACATGGTCACGTTCGATCCGACCGTCGCGCTGCCTCCTGGCGTCAAGCTCGTGCGCAAGTACAACGACGACATCCTCTCCAAGACCTGGGGCATCGAGGAAAAAGTGACCACGCTGTACGGCAAGGCGGATATTGACACCGAGTGGCTCGGGGGTCCGCTGCGCGGCAACGTTGGCTTGCAGATCGTCAATACCGATCAGTCGTCCACGGGTTTCCGGGCGGGTGTGGGTTCTGACGTGACCTTGACCAATCCGGCCGTCAATCTGACTCGAGACGGCGAAAAGTTTACTGACTTCCTGCCGTCGCTCAACCTGAACCGCGACTTGGGAGACGGGCAACTCGTGCGTTTCGGCGTGTCACGTCAGATTGCGCGGGCCACGTTGACTGATCTTCGCAACTCCTTTGCGGCTTCCAAGGGTACCGACACCAAGGTGCCGGAGCTGCTGGGCGTGTATATCGGTTCTGCAGGTAACCCGCATCTCAAGCCTTATCGTGCTTGGTCGTACGACCTGTCTTATGAAAAGTATTTCGGCAAGAAGGGCTATGTGGCTGCAACCGGCTTCTACAAGAGCTTGGATAGCTACATCCTGAATCAGACAACCGTCAACTACGACTTCACGCCTTACGTCAACGCCCTGCATCTGGCTCCGGGCGTGAACAACAATCTCGGCATCTTCACGCAGCCGGCAAACGGTAACGGCGGCAACTTGCGGGGGCTGGAGCTTTCGGCGTCGGCACCGTTCAACCTGCTCACTTCCTGGCTTGATGGTTTCGGTGCTTATGGCAGCTATTCGCGCACTGCAAGTTCGGTCAAGCTGCCCGACATTCTCGGTTTGAACCCCAACCAACGAGTGCCCACGACCGGCAACATCTCGCTGCCCGGATTGTCCAAAGAGAATGCGAAGCTGACGCTGTACTTCGAGAAGTGGGGCTTCAGCGCTTTCGTGGCAGACAACTACCGTTCGGAGTACATCGGCAGCGTGGCCAACGATTCCACCGGCGGTTACCCGACGCTCAAGCGCATCAAGGCGCAGTCCTGGGTGTCGGCGCAGGTGGGCTACGACGTGCAGAGCGGCTATCTCAAGGGCCTGGGTATCCGGTTGGAAGGCAACAACCTGAACGACCCGACCTATGTCCAGTTGAAGTCCGATGGCAGCGTGGATTCGACCAACAAGACCGGCCACACCCTGATCCTGAAGGTCAACTACAAGCTGCAGTAAAGGCAGCCACGGGAAAGCCCCCAGCGCCACCGGCCTGGGGGCTTTTGTTTTAACAACTAGAGTTGTCTCGGCGCGGGCGCCTTGTCGCGGCCGGGAGTAGTGAGCAGTGGAAGCAAGCAACGTCAGCAACAACATCCGCCAGATCGTCATCGTTGGCGGCGGTACCGCCGGCTGGATGACCGCGGCGGCCCTGGCCAAGGTGCTCAAGGGAAAATACCCGATCAAACTCGTCGAGTCCGACGAAATCGGCACGGTGGGCGTCGGCGAAGCCACCATCCCGATGATCCAGATCTTCAACCGCATGCTCGACCTCGACGAAGACGAGTTCATGCGCAAGACGCAGGCCTCGTTCAAGCTCGGCATCGAGTTCGTCAACTGGGGCAGGCTGGGCGACCGCTACATCCACGGCTTCGGCGTCATCGGCCAGGACAACTGGACGGTGGACTTCCACCAGTACTGGCTCAAGCAGTACCTGGCTGGCAAGGCCAAGGACCTGGTGCACTACTCCATCAACACGGCGGCCTGCCTGCAGAACAAGTTCATGCGGGCGCAGCCCGACATGCCGAATTCCCCGTTGTCGCAGATCGCGCACGCCTTCCATTTCGACGCCTCGCTCTATGCCAAGTTCCTGCGCGAGTACAGCGAGGCACGCGGCGTGGAGCGCGTGGAGGGCAAGATTATCGAGGTGCAGCAGTACGAATCCGGCGACGTGAGTGCCGTGAAGCTGCACAGCGGCCAGCTCATCGAGGGCGACTTCTTCGTCGACTGCTCGGGCTTCCGCGCCCTGTTGATTGAAGGCGCGCTGAAGACGGGCTACGAGGACTGGAGCCACTGGCTGCCTTGCGACCGCGCGCTGGCCGTTCCCTGTGTGTCCACGCAGGAACTTACGCCCTACACCCGAGCCACGGCCCGTCAGGCCGGCTGGCAATGGCGCATCCCGCTGCAGCACCGCGTCGGCAACGGCCACGTCTACTGCAGCAAGTTCATCAGCGACGACGAGGCGGCCGCAGTGCTGTTGTCCAACCTTGACGGCGAGCCGCTTGCCAGTCCCCGGCCGATCAAGTTCGTCACCGGCAAGCGCCAGAGGGCGTGGAACCGCAACGTCATCGCCATAGGTTTGGCCAGCGGCTTCCTGGAGCCGCTCGAGTCCACCAGCATCCACCTGATCCAGATGGGCATCGGCCACCTGCTGACCTACTTCCCGTCTGGCGGCGTCGACGCTGCCGACCGCGACGAGTACAACCGGTTGATGGCGCTGGAGTTCGAGTGGGTGCGCGACTTCATCATCCTGCACTACAAGGCCACCGAGCGCACCGACTCGCCGTTTTGGAACTACTGCCGCACGATGGACATCCCTGAGCCGCTCGCGCACCGCATCCGCCTGTTCGAGAGCCACGGTCGCGTGCACCGGGAAGGCAACGAGCTGTTCACCAAGATCAGCTGGCTGCAAGTCATGCATGGCCAGCGCATTCGCCCGCGGTCCTACCACCCGCTGGCCGACCTGCTGCCCGAGGCCGAGATCGAGGAGTACCTGCAGGAGGTCGAGCGGGTCATCGCTACCTGTGTGGATGTGATGCCTTCGCACGCCAAGTTCATCGCTGAGAATTGCGCCGCCGGTCGTTTCTGACCGTGCTGTCCGCCTATGGGAGTCCATCAATGAAAACGCGTGTTTCCATCGCCGCCGCGCTCGTGCTGACCGCCTTGCTCGCAGGCTGCGCCGCACCGACGCCCTCCAACCAGGGCCAGCTCACTTACGAGACCAACCCCGAGGGTGCCCAACTCTTCGAGGCCGGCCAGCCCATTGGCACGGCGCCCGTCACCCGCAGCTACACGGGCGATGGCAAGTCGCCGCAGATCACTACGCCGGAGGTGACCGCGGTATGGCCGAGTGGCGCCAAGGCGAGCTTCTGGACCAAGATCGATGTCGGCTCCGATCGTGTGGCCACGCTCGAGCGGCCCGCCAATGCTGCCAATCTGCAGGTGGACCTGGACAACGCCGCAAAGTTCAAGCTGGCGCGCGAGCAGGAAGATCGTCGCGTCAAGCAGGACGCGCTGCGCGACCAGGCGCGCGGCTCTGCCCGTTGCAAGGCGCAACAGACCGGTCAGTCCAAGGGCTTGCTGGACGACTGCAACTGAACGCGCGCCTGCGCCCTCGGTCTCGATGAATCTGCACCTGCTGCCGCCCGCAGGCGCCGGCGGACGTTTTTTCAGTCCTGTGCCGCGGGTGCAGGTGTTGGACGTGGGGCCGGGCCAGATCTGCTTCGTCGTCGACGATGCGCTGATCGACCCCGATGGCCTGGTCGACTGGGTGGACCGGCACCGCTTCGAACCGGCCCAGGCCAATGCCTACCCAGGCCAGTTGATGGAGAGCGTGCCGGTGCTGGAGCAGAGCCTCGACGGCTTCTTCAGCCAGCACATCCGTGGCCGCTTCGGCGCTCGGCGCACTGTGGGCATGTATGCCCGCTTCAGCCTCGCGACCACAGCGCCCGAAGCCTTGCAGCCAGGCCAGTGGCAATGCCACCGCGACCGGGTGGCCATCGATCCGGCACTGTGCGCTGCCTCGGTGCTCTATCTGTTCCGCGATGCCCGCCTCGGCGGTACCAGTTTCTATCGCCCGCGTGGCACACCGGCCCATGTCGACGCGATGCTCGCCGACGCGCAATTGCTGAGCCCTGCAGAATTCAGTGCTCGCTATGGTGTCGAGCCTGGCTATATGACGGCCAGCAACGACCACTTCGAGCAGACCGGCCATGTGCCCGCGGCCTGGAACCGGATGATCTTTTACGACGGTGGCCAGTTCCACTCCGGCCACATCACCCATCCCGAATTGCTCTCCGAAGACGCGCGCCGCGGCCGCCTCACCTTCAACGGCTTCTTTGCCTGCCGGCGCGGCGCGCGTCTTCGGAGAGCAATTCGGGATGGGTGATGTGGCCGGAGTGGAAC
>Ga0194137_10000106_pt1 | contig 53756 bp, 77 predicted proteins | sample TARM_MetaG_T3_14_FD_134025 | JGI IMG/M metagenome (GOLD analysis project Ga0194137, IMG submission 134025) | Freshwater microbial communities from Pennsylvania, USA, analyzing microbe dynamics in response to fracking - TARM_MetaG_T3_14 (version 2) | ecosystem: Environmental > Aquatic >...
GAAAAGGAAGCTTAACAAGCTCCTTTCTCTTTTTGGCACGCGAAAATAACATATCATTATATGAAGAGAAGGCTTAGCTCAGAGGTAGAGCACTGGTGAAAACCCAGGTGTCGTGAGGTTCGAATCCCACACCTTTCTTCAAAGAAAAAGAATCAGCAATGATGGTGTGAAGCGAATGTTGGAGGTGAAAACCCTCTCGCCGCTGTAGGAGTTCGACTCTCCCTACAGCTCTTTTTATTTTATTTTTAAAAATCATAGGAGGTACGAAATGGTTAAGAATGTATTCAGAGGTAAAGAGAGTCTTATTTTGACATCTCTAGGAGCAGTGGGGGTTATTGGTACGGGGATAAGTGCTGCATTGGCAACCCCTAAAGCTTTGAAACGGTTGGAACAGTTTGAGGACTTCGAGTACGAAAAACAGATGCAAGAATATGAGGACAATGGTGGCGAAATGGCAGATGGTGGGTGTGCGTATATACCAATCGACTTTGAGTATAAAATGCCGGTATGGAGAAAAGCTTTAACGATTGCTCCATATTACTTACCATCTGTAATCATTGCCTCAGGCACAATCGCATGTATTATTTCCGCGCATAATCATAATTCAAAAATGCAGAAATCCTTAACAAGTGCTTATTTGGTCTTGGATGGTATGTATAAAGAATATCAAAACTCAGCAAAAGAATTGTATGGTGATGATGCCGATCATGATATTAAAAGGCAAATTGCGATTGGTCATTACGAGGATATCGTGTTATTTGAAGGTGAGACCTTGTTCCATGACGAATACTCTGGTCGATTTTTTAAGAGTACCATGGATGATGTTAAAGAAGCGGAATATCACTTGAACCGTAATTTTGCTTTACGTGGATATTGTGAGTTAAACGAGTTCTACGAGTTCTTAGGCTTGGAAACAACAGATTACGGGCACACGATTGGATGGTCGCAAGAAGCAGGATTCGATTACGGATATTACTGGATCGATTTCAAACATTCTTTGGAGGTTACAGATGACGGTATTGAGTTTTATACAATATCTTACCCTTTCATGCCAACCAATGATTTTGACTACGAGTACAGAGATTATGAAGGATACTCACGTTTTGTACCTCAAACATTGCAAGACACGCGAAAATAACATCTTATTATATGAAGAATAAATTTTAGGAGGATGTTAAAATGAAATTTGGTATTGATTTAGATAATGAAAAGGTAGTAAAAGTTATTGGCGGTATCACAATGGTAGCTGGGGTTGGATTATCAATCGCAGAGAGCATATTGAGCGACAAGGCTATGGACAGAAAAATTGATAAAAGAATATCAAACAAAATGAAACACTCACATAGAGGGTATTCAAAACATTAGGGAGCGACAAGCTCTCTTTTGTTTTTACGCGAATTTTACACCTCATTATATGAAGAATATTAAAGTACATGGAGGTACGAAGAAATGAACTTAAAAGGTATTAATTGGATGAAGATTGCTAGCGGAGCAACAACAGTTGTAGGTATTGGTTTAACCTTTGCAAACGACTGGTTGGCAGAAAAGAATCTTGATGCAAAAATTACTAAGAAAGTTGAAGAGAAGTTTTCTCAACTGAACTTAAGTATTGATTCAAAAGAGGATAAAGAGTCTTAACAGGCTCTTTTCTCTTTTGGCTAAAAATATAAGTACGTGGAGGTACGAAGAAATGAAACCAGTAGATACGGTTATTGATAATTATTGTTACGAAGACGCTAAATCAACATATGACGCATATTTAAAATTTAAAAAGAGTAAAATTAAAAAAAATATGGTAGTTGGAGTTGCGGCGTTAGTATTAGGAGGTATTGTTGGTGCTGGGATTATGAAAGGTGTAATGACTATTCAACTTAAAAATGGTTTGGAAGATTTTAAAAAGAACTTTAAGTCTGAATTAGAATCGGCTTTGGAGGCCGATCGAAAAGAATCTTTATCAAAACGATCTATCTATTCAAACCATAATGGTCTGATAAGAAAACAAGTTATTGACCAACCATCAGATGTTATCTTTGGTAATGGACAAATAGCCTGGAGTGTTGTCAGCGACATGGAGGATCTTATAGCTCGTTATGGTAAAGTGACCGTTGGCGATTTCTACCGTATATCTGGGATCGAAGGACAATACACAGACGAATCCATGGGTTGGACAAATATAGACAACATAACGAGTCGTGAGAACAGATGTGGTGTATCTTTAAATATACCAGAACCAATTGAATTAGAAGGAGAAAAATAATGAAAAGTAAAATGAGAACATACGCAGAAGATCATGCATCTGAAATATTAACAGGTGTAGGGATTGTTGGAATGGTTGGAAGCACGGTGTTAGCGGTAAAAGCTACACCTAAGGCTATGATGTTAATTGAGGAGAAGAAAGATGAACTTGAGACTGAAAAACTTAACCACGTTGATCTGCTCAAAACTACTTGGAGAGCATATTTACCAGCAACCGCCGTTGGAGTGCTTTCTATTACTTGTCTGGTGGGGAGTGCTAGTGTAAATGCGAAACGTAGCGCAGCTTTAGCAGCGGCCTGCACGTTATCGGAAAATGCATTCAGAACATATGCCGAGAAAACGCTTGAGGTAGTCGGTAAGGAAAAAGAACAAGAAATCAGACAATTTGTAGGACGTCAGAAAATTAAGGATAACCCTCCACCGGATAGTACAAATCAAATCTATATTTGCAGTGATGGTGAGGAAGTATGTTTCGAAGGAACATCTGGGCGATATTTCAAGACGAATATGAATTCCATCAAGCAGGCTGAGAACGCTTTTAATAAACGAATGCTTGAAGAAATGACGATGTCTCTGAACGACTATTACTACGAACTTGGATTAGACAGTGTTAGTCTCGGGGATATTATCGGATGGGATTTAGAAGACGGTATGGTTGAATTTAAGGTTGGATCGATCCTTTCAGATGATGGTAAGCCATGTATATACCTGGAACCGTCAATTCAACCACGTCACGATTTCAGAGATCGATATAGATAGGAGGATAACATGGATTACACCAAATCAAACTCTCATAAGAGTAAAGCCGTTGCGAAAGAAAATGCCGAACCGAAGAAGAAAAACATCGGCAAGGTTATAGAAGGTCAGGCTAAAATCGGTAAGAAGAGTGAACTGCAGAAAATGGCAGATGCATTCTTACCGGAAGAAGGATTGTCTGGTATTAAAGACCATATTATTATGGACGTAGTTGTGCCAACAATCAAAAAGATTATTTCGGACACTGTAGAGACTATTCTCTACGGTGCTACCGGGATGACTCCAAGAAATGGTTCGAATTCGAATAAATCAAAAACTTCATACGGAAGTTATTACGCTCGTAAAGAGGAAGAAGAAAGATATGCAAGACCTGTAGGATCTTCTAGAATGAACGCTACTTATAGTTATGAGGAAATCATCTTAGAAACTCGTGGTCAAGCTTTAAATGTCATTGCTTGTATGGAAGATATAATCGAAACATACGAATGCGTCAGTATCGCTGATTTATACGAAATGGTCGATCTTACCGGAAATTACACAGATAATAACTATGGATGGCTTGATCTTCGAGGAGCTAGAGTTGAACAGTTAAGACGTGGTGGGTATGCTTTGAGATTACCAAAGCCTATAAAATTACCAATGGCAGTAATCGGTTAATAAAATATAAATAATAAGGAGAATATAATAATGAACTTAAAAAATACAGTAAGTAAAGTAGGATTCGCATTGCAGAAAAATGCCCCAGACATCTTAATGGGTGTTGGGGTTGTAGGATTCGTAACCAGTTCGGTTTTAACCGGTCGAGCAAGTACGAAACTAAATACGCATCTGGAGGAAGTAAAGGAAAATTTACAGAATGTTGACAAGGTTCTCGAGGGAGCTAAAAACGGTACTGTCGACTACACAGAAGAAGATGCTAAGAAAGATCGGGCGCTTATTTATGTACAAGGAGCTTTAAAGATTGGCAAGTTATATGCCCCAGCTGTATCAGTAGGCGTGTTCTCAATCGGTTGCGTGTTGAAATCTCATGACATCATGAAAAACCGTATGTTATCTTTAAGCGCTGCCTATGCGACATTAGCTGTAGGATTCAAAGCATACCAAGAACGAGTGGCTGCAAGATATGGTGAGGAAGCCGAACGAGAAATTCGATATAACATCAGCACTGTTAGAACCACCGAAACGGTTGTTGGTAAAAAGGGTAAGGAAACTGAAATCGTAACTGACACAAAAGTTATTGACGCTGAAAACATGCACAGCCCATACGCAAAGATCTTTGACGAAACAAATCAGTATTGGGAGCGAGATCCTGAATTCAACTTATCGTTCCTGACAGCTCAGCAAAGATTTGCAAATGACAAGCTTCATGCTCGTGGTCATTTATATTTGAATGAGGTATATGATATGTTAGGATTCCCTCGAACCAGAGCAGGTCAAGTAGTAGGTTGGATCTGGGATAAGACGAATGAAAGTATTGGCGATAACTATATTGACTTTGGAATCTTCAATGTTAATAGTAAAAAAGCTGCAGATTTTGTAAATGGGTATGAACCAGCAATTGTGTTAGATTTTAATGTCGATGGCAATATTCTGGATCGACAATTCGAAACTATGGGTTAAGGAGGAATATCAATGAATGCACCATATGCAATTTTGGCTTTCGTAACGGGCGCTCTCTTAGGGGTATCCGTTACGGGAACTATATTAAAAATAAAGTATGCTAAAGATCTGGAAAGAGAGGTTGATTCTGTAATCGAATCATTCTCAGCTGCGCCAAGAGTTATATTCAAGGATAAGAAAGATGAAGTTGAGGAACACGTCGAATCTTCAACCGTATCTGGAGATGCTCCGAAATTATCACTTGTAAATGATGAGGGTACCGATATAGCTCAAGGATTTTACTACAGCCCAGAAAACGATGCGGATAAGTTCAAACCGCAGGTTAAAAAATACTACGACGTTCATGGAAATGAATTGGTAGTAAATGATGACGGTGTTTATGAAGAAGAATATGAAGAGGAGCTTCCTGAACTAACTGAGGACGACGCGTTTGCTTACGAAGAACCATATTCCATAAGTCCTGATGAAGTTGAGCCGCTTATTGAAGAAGGATATTCGGTTCTTAACTGGACTGTATATCAAGGATGCGATGATAGTAAACTGGTTGCAGACGAAAATGATGAGTTGGTAGATCACGCCGAGATTGAACGGACTATCGGCGTTGGGGTTGAGTGTCTAGGCGAATATGAGCCGGACATAGCGCATATATGCAACGACCGCTTACGTTGCGTTATTGAATTAACGGAAGACTTGCGTAACTATTCCGATATAATGAAAGCGATGTCGTTCATAAATCAATAGTGATTCGAGAAGAATATTACAAATGGTTATGTCACTTCGTTTTTACCTCACGTAGAAGAAATTACAAACGTCTGATTAAATATCTGCATAGCGTAGAGTTTACATATTTCATACCATTCGATGAAAACCGGTACGAAGATGGTATTGAATTACGCAGACGATTTGCAATCGAATCCGGTTATATGCAAGATCATTTAATAAATATCATGGGTGACGATCCGTGTAGCGTATTAGAAATGATGATAGCATTGGCGATTCGATGTGAGGAAAATATAATGGAGGACATCGAAATTGGCGATAGAACGGGTCAATGGTTTTGGGCCATGATCGATAATGCGGGGTTCGGTTCGCTGACTGATATTAATTTCAATTCGAGAGAAGCTGATTTTATAACAAATAGAATACTTAATCGTGAGTACGGTCCTTGTGGTGAAGGTGGGTTATTTTACATAAAACACAATTGTCATGCGGACTTACGTACGGTTGAACTTTGGTATCAACTTAATTGGTACTTAGCATCATATATTAAGGAGATGAACGAATATGAATACTAAATTAGCTAAGACGGTTGTTGTAATCGAGTTAGATGATAAATTTATAAGAGCTTACACCAGAGCTCGCAGACGACGAGGTTTTAATAAGCTCTTAAGATGGGGCGCGGTTCTGGTGTTATCGTATTATATCTACGAGTTTTTAGAAGGACGGTATAAGAAAGGGATGTAGGATGTGCTAGACTTTTTAATGATTGCAACCAGAAGCACTAAGAAAGGTGCTATTGAAGTATATCCTAAATTCTTAATAAAGAAGAGTAAGGATCTTATGATTCGAGGTGGGGATTTCTATGCTGTGTGGGACGAGGCTCAAAATCGATGGTCTTTAGATGAACACGCAGCCTTACGAATGATCGACAAGGAATTGGTAACATACACCGAAGAACGATGCGATAAATTTGATGGTGAAGTTCGAGTGCTACATTTATGGGATTCATCTTCAGGCATGATCGATAACTGGCATAAATATTGTCAGAAACAAATGCGAGATTCGTTCCACCCACTTGATGAAAAACTGGTATTCGCAAATGAGGAGACAACCAAAGAGGATTATGTTACACGAACTTTAACATATCCTTTAGAGTCTGGGGATATCTCGGCATACGAACGTATGATGTCAGTGTTATATTCTCCGGATGAACGTATGAAAATTGAGTGGGCGATCGGATCGATCGTTACTGGCGAATCCGTTAATATACAGAAGTTCTTAGTATTCTACGGATCTGCCGGTACAGGTAAATCGACAGTTCTTAATTTGATTCAGAAGTTATTTGATGGATATTACACGGTCTTCGATGCTAAAGCATTGGGATCTACGAGTAACTCATTTGCTCTGGAAGCATTTAAGACGAACCCATTAGTAGCGATTCAGCACGACGGGGATCTTTCGAGAATTGCAGATAATACTCGACTTAACAGCGTGGTTTCACATGAGTTAATGACTGTAAATGAGAAGTTCAAAGCTACATACGCTAGTAAATTCAAATGTTTCTTATTTATGGGTACGAACAAACCGGTAAAGATCACAGACGCTAAGTCGGGACTTATCCGAAGACTTATTGACGTTTCTCCCACCGGGGATAAATTACCGTCAGTAGAATATAAAGCAGTAGTACATCAACTTGATTTCGAATTGGGTGCCATCGCATATCATTGCGCTGAAGTTTACAAAAACAACAAATCGAAATATGATGATTACATCCCAACTACAATGCTGGGCGCTTCGAATGATTTCTATAACTATATTGAAGACGCTTTTTATGTGTTTAAGGATGAAGACGGTGTAACTCTTAAAACTGCTTGGGAACGATATAAAACATATTGTACGGAGGCACATGTTCAGTATCCATTTTCACAAAGAGCGTTTAAAGAAGAACTGAAGAATTACTTTAAAGAATATAAAGAACGTCATGTTTTAGCGGATGGAACGAGGGTGAGAAGTTATTTTGAGGGCTTTCGTTATGATAAGTTTGAAAGAGTTCAAGAGGAGGATCACGACGAATGTCCTGAGAATTTAAAGACTATTATATTTAATGGTAAAGAATCTGAATTTGACAAACAGTGCAAATCTTGTCCAGCACAGTACGCATCCGAGCAAGGATCGCCTGTCATGAAGTGGGCAAATGTGAAAACTAAGCTATCTAAAATAGACACATCCAAGTTGCATTATGTAAAAGTTCCAGAGAATCATATTGTGATCGATTTCGATTTGACGGAGAATGGCGAGAAGTCGCTGGAACTGAATTTAAAAGAGGCTAGTAAATGGCCAGAGACATACGCTGAGGTAAGTAAAAGTGGTAAAGGTATCCATCTGCATTATATTTATTCAGGTGATGCTTCCAAACTGTCTCGAGTATATGACGAACATATAGAAATAAAAGTGTTTGTCGGTAACGCTTCGCTACGAAGGAAACTAACGAAGTTTAACGATAAACCTATAAACACTATAAGCTCTGGCCTACCCTTGAAAGGAGACAAGGTGATTAATTTCGATTCGGTAAAAAATGAAAAGGCGATACGTACGTTAATTCATAAAAATATTTATAAGGAATACCACCCTGGCACCAAACCAAGTATCGAGTTTATACACAAGATACTCGAGGATGCTTATGAAAGTGGAGTACCTTATGATGTTCGAGATATGGAAAATGTTGTGTTTGCATTTGCAGCGAGTAGCACCAACCATGCTGAATATTGTATGGATTTGGTTGAGACTATGAAGTTTAAATCGGAGGATATTTCCGAAAATGGCGTTAACGAGGATGTTTCGGCGCTGGTGTTTTATGATGTTGAGGTCTTTCCAAATTTATTCATTGTAAACTATAAGGCGGAAGGAGAAAATAAACCTGTTGTACGAATGATCAACCCAACGTCAAAAGATATTGAAGGATTACTTCGATACAAACTTGTAGGATTCAACTGTAGGCGTTACGATAATCATATTCTTTACGGACGTCTTATCGGGTATACGAACGAACAACTGTATGAGTTATCAATGCGGATTATCAATAATAAACCAAATGCATATTTCGGTGAGGCTTGGAATATATCTTATACGGATGTATACGACTTCTCATCTGAAAAGAAATCTTTGAAGAAGTTTGAAATCGAACTGGGTATTCACCATCAGGAACTTGGACTGCCTTGGGATCAACCTGTGCCTGAAGAACTTTGGGTTAAGGTCGCTGAGTATTGTGATAACGATATTATTGCGACCGAAGCAGTGTTCCATGCAAGACAATCGGACTGGTTAGCACGACAGATACTGGCAGATATTGCTGGAAAATCTGTTAACACGACTACGAACTCCCTATCGACTCGAATTATATTTGGAGATAACAAGACTCCTCAGGATGAGTTTAATTATCGTGATATGGGTAAAGTGGATGATAAATGCTCAACGATATCCATGACTGATAAAGGCGTGTTGTTTGACAACTTTGCGGACGATGAGCATTGTTTATTTGACGAGTTTAATCGACCGGTGTTCCCTGGCTATAAATATGAAGCTGGTAAATCGCATTATCGTGGAGAAGTTGTTGGAGAAGGCGGTTACGTATATTCTGAACCGGGCATGTATGGAAACGTTGCATTACTTGATATTGCATCAATGCATCCGACAAGCGCAATTCAGGAAAACTTATTCGGTGATGTATATACTAAGAAGTTTAAAGAAATTGTAGATGCTCGACTCGCGATAAAACATAAGGATCTTGATTCTGCTAGACAAATGCTGGGTGGGGCTTTAGCTAAATATCTTGACGATGAAAGTCTACTCAAGGATTTATCGACAGCGTTGAAGATCGTTATCAACTCTGTATACGGTTTAACGTCAGCAAGTTTCGAAAACCCATTCAGAGATCCAAGAAATATCGATAATATCGTAGCCAAACGTGGAGCGTTATTTATGGTAAACCTGAAACATGCAGTTCAAGCACGAGGTTTTACCGTTGCTCATATTAAGACCGACTCGATTAAGATACCAGATGCAACTCCTGAGATTATTCAGTTTGTTACGGATTATGGTGAGATGTACGGTTACACCTTTGAACACGAGGCTACATACGATCGCTTATGTCTGGTTAATGATGCTGTTTATATCGCTCGATATTCTGGAGAAGGTGTAAAGTGGACTGCTACGGGTACTCAATTCGCGGTGCCGTATGTATTCAAGAAGTTATTTACTGGCGATGATATCGAATTTAAAGATCTCTGTGAAACAAAATCCGTAGCATCCTCCATATATTTGGATATGAACGAGTCGCTTCCCGATGTTAAAGAGTATGAAAAAGAGCGGGATAAGATATGGAAGAAACTTCTTTCCGATGAACCGATGGATAAATCTGTTGTCGACGATCTAGAACAACGATATTTGGAACTTGAAGAACTGATCGCTCCGGGACACAATTATATATTTGTAGGAAAGATAGGTCTGTTCTGCCCAATCAAATCTGGACATGGCGGTGGTATACTTTTAAGAGAGAATAACACTGCTAAAAACGGTAAGGTTGGATATGCATCTGTAACTGGCACTAAAGGATATCGTTGGTTAGAAGCTGAAATGGTGGAGAACTTGGGTAAATATGATTCTATAGATAGATCATATTATGACAACTTGGTAAATGATGCGGTCGACAGCATTGCTACATATGGTGATATTGAATGGTTTGTATCAGAAGAAACATATTTAAAGAAAGATTAAAGAGGTAAAGAAATGAGTTTATTAGAAGCAGCAAGAAACAGTGAGTTTAAAAGATTGGTTAATGGAGATTTATCGGTAGAGAATGCCGTTATTATTTGGACAAATTTTGCAGGGAAACCTACTAAATTTAATCCACAAGGTGGAAAGCGCACGTTCGCACTGGTGTTAACTGAAGAAGTTGCTGAACGACTTCGTAACGAGGGTTGGAATATCAAGATGCGAGAAGGACGTGAAGAAGGAGAAGATCCTTTATATTTCACCGAGATCGTTGTTAACATGGAAAGTACCTATCCGCCTAAGGTTGTGTTATATACCGAATTCAGAGGTAAAAAGAGCGCCAACAAATTAACAGAGCGAACTGTGGGGCAATTGGATACTATCGATATCGCAAACGTAGATCTTGTAGTACATCCATATGAACACGGGTTCAGTTCGGTGGCAACCGTCAAAGGTTACGCTCGAGCACTGTATGTAACCCAAGGTCAGGATTCATATTTCGGAGGCAAGTATTCTGAGTATGAGGAGGTACCACTTGGAGGAGACGTTACGGACGACGATATTCCTTTCGATTTGTAAAAGAGTAGGTTTATATTTTGGCAGGAGTACAACTAGACGATAAACAAATTACTGCCGTAAGAAATATGAAGAACGGTTGTATTCTTTGTGGCGGTGTTGGTAGTGGTAAGTCGAGAACCTCTTTGGCTTACTACTACCTTATTAATGGTGGTAAACTTAATACGAAGACCTACACTCGAATGCCAGGACGACCGAAAGATCTTTATATTATCACAACTGCTCGTAAGCGAGATCAACTGGAATGGGAGGAGGAGCTTTTACCGTTCCTTCTCTATCCTGATGACGTTCGAGAAAAGTTATATGGTAATAAGGTTATCGTTGATAGTTGGAATAACGTTGTTAAGTACAAAGATGTTGAGAATGCGTTCTTTATATTTGATGAGCAGAGAGTTGTTGGTAGTGGTGCTTGGGTTAAAACTTTTTTAAAGATCTGTAAGAAGAACTCATGGGTATTGTTGTCAGCTACTCCTGGAGATACTTGGTCTGATTATATTCCAGTATTCGTTGCTAATGGGTTCTATAAGAATCGATCAGAGTTTCTAAAAAGACACGCGGTATATTCTCGCTTTACAAAGTTTCCAAAGATCGAGAAATACATTGAGACTAAGCGACTTGAGCTTCTGAAGAACTCTATATTAGTGCCAATCGAATTCAAGAGACATACCGAATCGATTAACATTAATCGAGAAGTTGTGTATGACATTGCGAAATATAAGGAAGTCGGAAAGGAACGTTGGGACCCATATAAAAATGAGCCAATAGTTAATGCCGGATCTTTATGTTATATTTGGCGTAAGGTCGTTAACTCAGATCAGTCAAGAGCTTCTGAGGTTTTAAGGATTTATAAGGATCATCCACGAGTAATCATATTTTACAACTTTGATTACGAATTGGAAATCCTTAAGAATCTAAACTATGGTAAAGATGTATCTGTAGCTGAGTGGAATGGCCACAAACACGAGAATATCCCTAACACAAAGAACTGGGTGTATTTGGTTCAGTATACAGCTGGTAATGAGGGTTGGAACTGTGTACTTACGGATACGATCATATTCTATTCGCAGAACTATTCCTATAAGGTAATGGTGCAAGCGGCTGGTAGAATTGACAGACGTAATACACCTTTTACTAAACTATATTACTACCACTTAAGAAGTAAAGCGCCTATAGATTTAGGCATTGGTAGAGCGTTACATGCGAAGAAGAAGTTTAATGAAAAGAATTTTGTGAAGTTTTAAAAAGTACGTGGAGGTACGAAAAAAAAAATGAACAGTGATTTATTAAAAAGAATTCATATTATCGGTTACGAATTAAATATGTACGGAACCCTTGAAGAACCCTTATTCTTAGCTGTTGAGGTAGCTAAACTAATCGATTATAGTGTTGGTAATACTGGCCAAATGTTAAATACGGTAGATCCTGATGAAAAGCAGACCCTTACAATGCAAAGGTCAGGTCAGAACCGTGATATGTGGTTCTTAACAGAATCCGGACTATATGAAGTGTTGATGCAATCCCGTAAACCTGTAGCCAGACGATTCAAACGAGCTGTTAAATCGGTTCTTAAGGGTCTGAGATTATCTGGTAAGGCTGATCTTGAGGATTGGATGAATCATCCAGACCCATATTTAGACGAATGGGAGAAAGAAAGTGAACGAAGAGATCGTAACGGTGAAGAAGAGATCACGTTTGATGATTTCTTGAGAAATAAGGGGTATACTGAGGATATGTTATGCCTGGAAAATTAGTACGCGAATTTAACATGGCATTATATGAAGAATAAATTTTAGGAGGATATTGTAATGGATGAAGTAAAAGAAGTTTTAGAGACAGGTGTTGAGGATTCAAACTTAACTGTTGAAATGCTGGAGACATTACTGGACGAAGCAGATCTTATAATTACAGATTGTAAGCATACTATCGCAGACTTAACAAAGAAAGTTGGCGTTAGTTTTACTACAGGAGTTATTTGTGGAGGTGCTATCGGAGCAGTAAGTGTTGTTGGTGGATATTTTACAGGTAAAAAGATTAAAGAATACTTGGTTAAAAAGAAACTTGAAAAACCAAAACAAGAAATCTAAAGAATTTGAAAATGAGAAGGAGTGCTAACAAGCGCTCTTTTCTTTTTTTTATGAAAGGATATTTACATGATAGATACATTTGATAATTATGATAACATCAAACCAATTAAAGACTCAGGTAACCGTACAAAGTTCCAAACAGGCGCGGTAAGAGACATGCATCAGGGAAAAGGACGTTGTGATTTATTGCCACCAAATGCATTATTGCGATTGGCTAGACACTTTGAAAGTGGTTCTCTAAAATATGGAGATCGTAATTGGGAATTAGGTATTCCTTGTCACAGTTTTGCAGACTCGGCCTTACGTCATTACTTACGATATATGGCAGGGGATACAGATGAGGATCATTTGATTGCTGCTATTTGGAATTTGATGTGTTTGGCCGAGACGGAGGAGTTGAGACCCGGTATGCAGGATATTCCTAGCAGATTAAAGGAGAAGGAAAATGAAAAGTGAAGATTATATTAGTTGGTCTGAATTCTTTATGGGGGTTGCTGAACTTGCAGCCAAACGGAGTAAAGACCCAAACACTAAAGTTGGTGCTTGTATCGTTAATGATCGTAATATCATATTGTCTACTGGTTATAACGGTATGCCAATTGGTTGTGATGACGATGACATGCCTTGGTGTAGAGAAGGAGCTTTTGACAAGTCTAAATATGCGTATGTTTGTCATGCAGAGCTTAACGCCATTCTTAATTGCGATGGTCGGTCTTTAGTAGGTTCGACATTATATGTTACTAATTTCCCATGTAACGAATGTGCTAAAGCTATTATTCAAGCCGGAATCAGAAAAGTAATATTCAAAGAAGATAAGTATCCAGATTCAGACGCTACACAAGTAGCTAAAATGTTATTCGTAACATGCGGTGTTTCTGTGTTGAGTTATTACGTATGCGATAAAGATGAATTTACATTTTTAGCTGGCGGTAAGAAATTCAAGATGTATGTAGATAAGGAGGATTAATTATGTTTAAGGTTGCGGGGGAATTGTATGAGGTTGGTGATATTGTGGTTGTGTGTTGGTCTAAATACGAATCTAATCATGAGGTTCGTGGAAGATTAGTTGGTGTTAAAACAGATCTTAATAAGCAACATCAACCAAGAGTTAAATTCATTATTAGTGGATGTTTAGCTGCAGATTGCGGTCATAAGAAACCGGAACGATTAAGTTTCGTCCTTACAGACGATCTATATATTCAAAAAGTTTAAAGGAGATGCGTAATGAAGAAGTTAATGATTTTATTAGGAGTTGTGTTGATGGTTGCTGGACTCAGTGGGTGTTCGAAAGTTGATGAAAATAAGTTAGACGTGACTAACATGACATCATCTGAATTGGTTGCGATATTTGTAGATGCCGGTTATCCGATTGGTGAGGTTGAGGATTATACTGCTGAGAGCGATCTTAACCATTTGTTGGGACGTCCTGGAGCATATACGAGTAAGACCACCTTTGCTGATAGCCGGTTAAAACAGATTACCTTATTTGAAGCGCCTCCGTTGGGTGGGACATTTGAGGTGTTTGATAACGAGGCAGATGCTCAAAACCGCATAAGTTATTTACATCAGATTGTTGGTACGTCTGGACCATTCTTTCAGTATGAGTATTCGTATAAAAACGTATATTTCAGAATTGAAGGTGCTCTAACACCACAACAAGCGCTTCAGTACGAACAAGCTTTCAATGATATTTGTGATGGTGATTTACCGCAGACTTATGTTGAGTGGAGTGAGTGAGTATGAATCTTATAGAAAATCACTATGAAGTAAGTGTTCAACTGATAAACAAATACTCTGGTCATATTGAAAAGCTTGATGTATTCGCTGAAAATATTGGAGAAGCTTTTTTAAAAGCTGAGAAGTATTGTAAGAATGATGTTGATAGTTTTCATAAAAGTATCATAATAAAAATCGAATTAATTGATCAAATAGGAGATATGTAATGTTTAAATTCAAAATTTTGGCTGTAGACTTTGATGGTACATTGTGTGAAAATCGTTTTCCAGATATTGGATTACCTAATACCGAGTTCATTAATTATTTGAAGGGCGAGAAACTTAAAGGTAACAAACTTATTCTCTGGACTTGTCGTACAGGATTGCGGTTAATCGAGGCTGTTGACTGGTGTAATCGTCATGATTTATTTTTCGATGCGGTTAACAAGAATGTCCCTGAGATTATTAACGCTTTTGGTGGTGATCAGAGAAAGATATATGCCGATGAGTATATAGACGATAAAGCATCTCAAAGATTCACATTACCATTCGTGAGGGATCTTGGTGAAGTGAGCGATGGTTATCATACGTTCAACGGTCTTTACGCTCAACGAAGAGTCTTATTTGCTACATTATGCAACTTATTCAAAGAATCTTCCTGGAAATCTCGAAGACATTCAGACGGGAAGTTATGTTTTGATGGAAAGTGGTTTATCGTAGGTATTGATACCCCTAAAGGATCTTATACCTATCATTACCAAATGGAATAATGGAACATGTTCAAATGTGCCGAGTTAGATCGTGGTAAGGAATGGGATGGTCATACCGAAAAAGATGTCGAACGATTATTATCATTGGAAGGACGTATTTGTAAGTGTAAAAACAAGAGTATTGAAATCGACCTTCCGGAGTATACTGAGTCTATATCTGATGGTTTAATTTATACTAAGAGTAGCGATCATGGAGGATGTAAATATGTATAAGGATTGCGCAATGGTTATCCACAACGAATTGGTTATTTCGTTTCCGACATCTGACAATAAATTTATTGTAGGAGATTTGGTAACTGTGGAGTTCTATAAAACCGATGAAGTTGTTTTACCGATAACTGGTCGGATATATAAAATATGTGAAGACTATAAAGTCATGATCGACTGTAGTACGCTTTACAAAGCTGATATTCAAGAATTTTATCTTGATAGTGTTAGTAAAATGGTAAGACTGAAGTATAATATTTAATAGTAGTTTTAGAAAGGAATTAAACAAATGATTAAAATTGAAGAGGTAGAAGTTGTTGGTTTGAGACATGCGATTCGAGGTATGCGTAATCCTATGAATAGTTGGGATAAGAGTGATAGCTGCTTTGAATATGGTTTAGATCTTGATGCCACTTTTGTCGTTGGTGAAAACGATCTAAAGACAATGCAAAACCTTTCAAACGGCGGCCCCGTGCATGGTAAGTTTAAACGTATGATCGTTGTGTATATGGATATCACGGCTCCACTATATTGGTGGAAAGAGTTTGACACATACAAAGTTGGTACGGTTGCTAATAGCTGCTCGACTATGCATAAGATTCATGCTAAAAGATTTTATTTACAGGATTTCAGTTCGGAACATCTTGATGCGGAAAATGAACATTTCATGTTGGATACAATTGTCATGTTAAACAGAGCTAGAGAAAAATATATTCACGGTGGCGATAAAAACGATTGGTGGCAGATGATTCAACTCTTACCATCGTCTTATAATCAGAAACGTACGGTCATGTTAAATTACGAGGTGCTTACTCCGATATATCGGGATCGTAAGAACCATAAGCTGGACGAGTGGCATGGACTTTGTGAAGTTATCGAGGGACTTCCACATAGCGAACTGATTACGGAAAGACCGAGTTATTTTTAGATGGTATTAGTTTTTACAGACGGTAACGCTCCTCAGCAAGTGGTTGAGATCCTTCAATCATTTGTTGGTGGAGCTTTATTCACAAATATATCTACGGCAATTAACCGTTTGGAAGAACTTGGTTTGGATGGTGGCGATATTCTACATTGTCGATTCGTTGAGGTTATTAATTAAAGAGAGGTAATTATTATGGAGATGCGTAAAAACAAAAGGGGACATACGAAAGTTAAATTTACTCGGGCTGAGCAGGACGCTATGAATCGTGAGATCGAGGATCAGCTTTTAGATTTTGTCGGTCGAAATCTTCTAGAGATTGAAGCAATGATGATGGTTCAGTTGCGAGAACAATTGGGATTTGGTAAGAAGAGATTAAAACAATTTTATACTGGCTTCAGTCCGACCATTTATGATTTCATGGTGCGAAGTCTCAAATATCGTGAAGGCGGTGCTGAAAAAAGTTGTGTTGAGAAACTTGACGATTATGGTTGTCCTTTAGAGGAGTGGGCTATTGAACGAGAGGAATTGCTTAATGAATAACGAGTTTAAAAAAGACAGAATTTTATTTAAAGAGAAAGATCCTAGAAAAAACGCTTCTGGTTGTAGTGATCTGACTGCATACAACGCTATTCAGAATATCGATGAGGAAGAAGAAGAGTTTAAAAAGTTGCTTCGGACTCTACGTTATATTTGTAATGTTGCAGTTTCGAGTTTGACGGACGGGTTTGTATTCGTAACAAAGAGAGTGGGAGGGTTTACAAATGATGCTAAAATATTTTGTTGACGTTGTATTGGTATGTGCTGGTATCGCAGTGATCGTATTTACTGGTTTGACTATTGTAACTGTGGTTCGTAACTTTATTAAGAGTTGGAGAAACCAATGAGTTTGTTGAGTGATATTTTCTCGTCCGTATTCTTTGTTTGTGGAACTATCATCATAGTAATCATTACCGGGTTATTTATTGGGATGGTTACTCAGACCCTTTTAGAATTCTATAGAAAGAGTAAAAAGAAATGATGGAAGCAGCTTGGACGGTGTTGTTTGGTGGTATAGGTATTTCTATGATTGGATTTGGCATTGTAGATTTGCTTGAGGATTATTCTGATGAAAAGAAAAGGAGGAATTCATAATGGGTAAAGTATTGTTACATACATTTTTGGTATTTGCTACTGGTGGTATCTGGGGCGTTGTTTTGATCGTTCGATATTTGTTGAAGTGAGGTAACTGATGTATAGTGTGGAAACTTGTGGTTGTTGTATACATGAAAAGAAGTGCGCCTACGAATCTCCTTGTGATGATTGTAATGTCTTGAGAAGTCGTTGTAATGAGAGTCATTTCGAGGAGGCTGAAAAGGATGATGACTAGAACAAAAGTATTGATTGGGATTGGTTGGTTGTTGTGAATAGATTCGAGTTAATGGGTTATTCTCATGAGGCGAGTATTATTCTTCAAGATTGCTATGAATCGACAAAGGCTCTTTGGGAATGTTTCGCAGATGCGTTTGAAAGCTTTTCATATACAATGATGAAACCAATAGAGGATGCTTTTTATGAACTGTTTGACAACTACTATATTGGGAAGGATGTGAAACATTTTGATGGTGTATACAACAGGCCGAAGATGAGAGAGTATTTTAAGATGCAGCCAAACGTCTGTAATCTTAACAATAAAATTAGGAAAGCGAGGAATTTACTATGACGACTAGAACAAAGATATTGGTGGGGATTGGTTGGTTGGTTTATGCTACTGGATTTTGTTTCGGACTCGGGATGTTATTTGGATTGTATGGAGCACTATGAGAGAGTGGCTGGAAGTTGATTTATCACCTGATAAGTCATTTACCATTCGTGTACATTTCGGACCATACGATGTTGATGTGATGACTAAATTTGCGTTCGTAAAGTCTTTAATATCGATGGAAGTATCTAATACGGAAGGTTTACAAATGTCGGTGGATAAGGTCGAATTATTGATAAAAGGGCGTGATTTGGAGCATGATTTGGAGTTTTGTGATATAATTGTTACAGGGACAATTTTGTGAAAAAGTAGTAAAAATGGTCAATTTTCTGCCCACTTTTAAAAATGCAAAAGTGGGCAGAGACAAAAATTGATGAAATTTGGAGTAAAAATTGATGAAAAAATCGAAAAAATTCGCGAAATGGCCAAAAAAAGTGGGCATTTGCCCACTTTTAAAATCAAAAGTGGCCACGAACTTTGGCTTATTAGAGCCGTTTGAAGGGCCTTGGTCAAAAACCCACTTTTCTTTTACACTAATGTGAGAGAAAAGTTAATAATATATATAAAGAATGGCAAACAAAAGTGGGTTTTTGGCCACGAGTGATTTTTGGCAATTTTTTGTACGAATCGGTCGTCAAATTTTGCAAAGTATTTTCTTTTTGAATTTTTGTCAGATTAATGGTGATTTTGTGGACTTTTACATACGCGAAAAATACAAAGCGTTATATGAAATAAAAGTACGTGGAGGTACGAATATGAAAAATTTAAAAGAAATCAAAAAGCAGTTTGTGAAGAAATATTTTTATGAGATGTCTTTTGACAGAATAATTGGCGCTGAATTAATATCGCTGGTAATAACTAAAGTGTACATACGTTCCAAATATTGGGAAGGCGTAAGCTATAGATATATTGGCGACGATGTTAAAGTATCGGTAAGAAACTCTGTTGTAGACATTGATGTAATGATTCAAGAGCTTACAAAAACTTTTGATAAGTTAAAGTTTGAAAAAGTGAACAATCAAATTTTTATATCAAAGAAGATGGAGTCGTAAAAGACTCTTTTCTTTTTAGTCTAAAATCAGCCACGCGAAAAAAACACGCCCTTTTATAGAGGGAGGATAGAATGTGAACTTTTTTAGAAGTTACTAGTATCACTCTCTAAACTTTTTAAACTTTATGTGGAGGATTTATCTATGCGAGGTAATAAAGTGTTGGAGAAAAACTTTCAATCAAAACTCATCAAAGAGTTAAAACAAATGTTTGAAGGTTGTATTGTAACAAAATTAGATTCAGGTCATATTCAAGGAATACCCGATCTCTTGATTTTGTACAAAAATAAATGGGCGACTTTGGAATGTAAGAAATCGAAAGGTGCTAAAAGACAACCGAACCAAAAATATTACGTTGACATCATGGATAAGATGTCCTTCTCTAGATTCATCGATCCAAACAATAAAGAGGAGGTGCTCCATGATCTTCAACAAGCATTTCAATCTTGAGGGTAGTCACGCTTTTCTTGGAGCGAGTAAATATCACTGGATAAATTATGACGAAAATAAAGTTGCAGATTCATATTTAAGATTCTTGGCAAGTCGAAAAGGAACTGAGCTTCATGACTTTGCGGCTCGATGTATTTCTTTGAAACAGAAGTTACCAAAATCCAAGAAGACTTTAAATGCTTATGTAAATGACGCTATAGGTTTTCATATGATTCCAGAACAAACCTTATATTTCTCAGACAATTGTTTCGGAACAGCTGACGCTATAACCTTTGCTAATAATACTTTGAGAATTCATGATCTGAAAACCGGAGTTATTCCAGGACATATGGAACAGCTTGAAGTTTATACCGCGTTATTCTGTTTGGAGTATGTGATCGATCCAAAAGATATTAATATCGAATTACGTATTTACCAGAATGATGATATTCTGATTCATAATCCTGATGAGGATGATATTCGTTATGTGATTGATAAAATGGTTACGTTTGATAAAATCATTACCAAAATAAAGATTGAGGAGGGTATGGCTTAATGTATTATTTCGATGATGAGTTAGAACATGTTGGAACTAAGAAACATTCAGGCCGATATCCTTGGGGGTCTGGTAAGAATCCATATCAACATAGTGGAGACTTTCTTAGTCGAGTTGAAGAACTTTCTAAGAATGGTATTTCTCAAAAAGATTTAGCTGATATTTTAGGTATGTCGACAACCGATTTAAGAATGCAGTTGAGAGTTGCCAATCATGAGCGACGCGAATTACAAAGAGATCGAGCTAAATCTTTGAGAGCTGACGGTAAGAGTTTACAAGAGATATCTCAGATTATGGGTTTTAAAAATGACTCATCTGTAAGATCTTTATTGAACGATAATACCGCAGCTAATAAGAATAAAGCTAAAGTAACTGCTGAGATTCTCAAGAAAGAACTCGAGAAGAAGGGTGACATGCTTGAAGTTGGTGCAGGTGTTGAAAGAGTTCTTGGTGTATCTAAATTAACTCTTAAAGAAGCGTTATTTACCCTCGAGACGGAAGGTTATAATGTTTATAAAGTTGGAATACCAGATATGTCTAAACCTGGTAGGCAGTCCAACACAGCTATATTAGCTAAGAGTCATGTTCCGTATGCCGATGCTTATGCGAAGATGGAAACCGTTCAGTCTGTTGGTGACTATCATTCCAAAGATGGTGGTGACACCTTTAGTCAAAAGAAATATCCAGCTAGTGTTGATTCTAAAAGAATTCATGTTAGATATGGAGATCAAGGTGGCGCTGCTAAAGATGGAACTATTGAGTTAAGGCGAGGTGTTAAAGATTTAGATCTTGGAACATCTAGTTATGCTCAGGTTCGTATATTAGTTGACGGCACTCATTACCTTAAGGGTATGGCTTTATATTCCGATGATATGCCGGATGGCGTTGATATCGTATTTAACACAAATAAGAAGTCTGGAACGCCTAAGCTAGATACTTTGAAAGAAGTTAAATCTGATAAGTCGAACCCTTTTGGAGCGTATATTAAGGCTCAAGGTCAGAGTACCTATATTGACAAAGATGGTAAAGAAAAACTTTCAGCTATCAACAAGTTGAAAGAAGAAGGTGACTGGGATAAGATGTCTGAAAACTTATCTTCTCAGTTCTTATCTAAACAACCAATGCAGCTAATCAATAAACAGTTGAATCTAACATATGCCGATGCTCGAGCATATTTAGATGAGTTGAACTCTTTAACCAATCCGACTATTAAGAAAAAACTCTTATTAGATTTTGCTGGTAACTGTGAAAGTAAAGCTGTTCATCTTAAAGCGGCTGCACTACCAAGACAGAAAACTCAGGTTATATTACCCTTGACCGGTATATCTGATAAGGAAATCTACGCGCCAAACTTTAAAGATGGTGAAAAGGTATCTCTTGTTCGATATCCTCATGGTGGTATATTTGAGATCCCGCAATTAACAGTTAACAATAAGAATGCTCAAGGCAGAAGAGTTCTTGGAACCAACGTTAAAGACGCTGTTGGTATACACCCAAACGTTGCTGAAAGATTATCTGGAGCCGACTTCGATGGCGATCAAGTAATTGTTATTCCAGAATCATCAAAGGTTCATGTTAAATCTAAAGCTCGATTATCTGGGCTTATAGACTTTGATGGAAAGACAGCATTCCCACCCAAGACTGAAGACACTTTATATGTGAAGAAAGGTCCTGATGATAAGACTCCACTGTACAACGGTAAGAAAATTTTATCTAAAGTCATGACTAAAGAGAACACTCAAAGAGAAATGGGTATCGTATCAAATCTTATTACTGATATGACTTTAAGGGGCGCTTCTGATGAGAAGTTAACGAGAGCTATCAAGCATAGTATGGTCGTTATTGATGCTGAGAAACATAAATTGGATTATAAAGAATCCGAAAAGGTTAATCGTATCAAAGAACTTAAGAAAGAATATCAGTTACAGTATGACGAAAATGGTAAGGAAAAATATGGTGCGTCTACGTTACTCTCTCGTAGAAAGCAAACCGTTGACGTTGATGAGCGTAAAGGTAGCGGCGTTATTGATCCAGATACAGGTGTTGTGACATATAAGACTTCTGGTAGAGAATATAAAGAAATTGTTAAAGATAAAGCTACAGGTAAAAGCGTCGAGACTGGAAATATGATCAAAGCTAAGTCTAAAGTTAAATTGGTATTAGCAGTTGATGATGTTAAGTCTTTATCTTCTGGAACTTTAGAAGAAGATGCATATGCTGACTATGCAAATAAGATGAAAGCTTTAGCGAATGAAGCTAGGAAATTATATAAGTCTACAGGTAACTTAACATATTCTAAAGAAGCCCGTATAAAATATGACAATGAAGTTCAAGCGTTAAATGCTAGACTTAATATCGCTGCAATGAATGCTCCCAAAGAAAGACAGGCTAGGATAATTGCTAATGGAGTCCTTAAAGCTAAGAAGCAGGAATATCCTGAGCTGGTCAAAGATAAGAAAGAATCTAAGAAGATATATCAGCAGGCTATGGAGGATGCACGAGCAGCTGTCGGATTGAATAGCAAGGCAGATAAGATAGTCTTCTCAGATAAAGAATGGGAAGCCATACAAGCTGGCGCTATCACTGATAATAAGTTAGCTCAGTTACTACGTTATGCTGATGAGGATAAGTTTAAGGAGAGAGCACTACCCAGAGCTACCACTGAACTATCCCCCGCTTCTATTAGTCGTATCAAAGCTATGCAACAAAGTGGTTACACTAATGAACAGATAGCTTCACGATTAGGTAAGTCTGTATCGACAGTGTTTAAGTATCTTAATCAATGAAAGGAGTAAGACTATGAAACGATGTGCATTAACAACTACTGATAATCCTTATGATCCATTTGAACAATTCGATTCTTGGTATATGTTTGATCTAACTAAAGGTTATAACTCTTGCTCCTATCTTGCAAGGATTGCTCGAACTGCTGATCAACTATCTGATGAAGAGAATGCTTTGGAGATTGAGAGAGCGATCGATGAAATCATTGAGTTAGACTTTATGGATCGCTATAGAAAAGTTTGTATTGATGAAACGAAAGCTTCATAACTGTTTGTTCGAATCAATCAACTAAGTTTTAAAAACTTTTTTTATAAATCATAGGGGTGTTTATTATTTAAAAGTTCTAAAAGTCATGTTTATTAAGTCGTTCAATCTTTTTAGTGTCATGTTAATATTGCATGAACGACTAGACATAAGGGGGGTCTCTGCAAAAACAGCACCCCCTATGCATCGCTCTCGTCCTCAAAAATTCCCCGGGGGTGATTTTTAGTCAATGTAAACCAATTACTTACTGTCTGAAAAGTTCCGTGAGAGCCATTACGTATCTCCACGACACGTCGCTTCATTAATCGCCTCCTATTGATTAATAAATTTTACCATCCATCCGTCACAGCCTCGCAACCTGTTAAGACTGAACTAAAAGTCTCACGGAACTTTTCAGACAGTAAGTAAAACCACACCAAATCTACTAGAAAGGAGGCTAGAAGTGAAAAAGAGTAAATCGAAAGACAACACAAAAGGGTCGACCAGAACTATGAGACCCGCCGCAACACCAGAAGCAAGAGAGAATCAGTTAGTATCCTTGGCAGTTGAACTTGCAGAGAAGCAATTACTCGATGGAACAGCCTCCTCTCAAGTCATCACCCACTATCTGAAACTTGGATCAACAAAAGAGAAACTCGATTACGAATTCAAGAGGAAACAGATGGAGCTTATCGAAGCCAAAACAGAATCACTGCAATCTGCCCAGAGAGTTGAAGAGCTTTACAAGAATGCCCTTGATGCGATGAAAAGTTACAGCGGTGGTATTTCTGGAGCGAACGATTACGATGAATAAGTGTTATTCGGAACTTACACAGTTTGAAACGCTTGTAGAACGTTACCGATATTTAAAACTTGGCGGAGAACTTGGAGCGTCTACTTTTGGTTTCGATCGATATTTAAACCAGCAGTTTTATAAACTTAAAGAATGGAAAATCGCCAGAACACGAGTTATTGTAAGAGATAATGGTTGCGATCTAGGTATTCCTGGTTTGGAAATTGTTGGGATGGTTATTGTACACCATATAAACCCAATAACGATCGACGATGTCAAAAATCGAAACCCAATCTTATTCGATCCTGAGTTTCTAATATCCACACAATTAAATACTCACAACGCTATTCATTACGGGGACGAATCGCTATTGATATCTGAAACCCCGTTAGAAAGGAGTCCGAATGATACAAAATTATGGTAACAAATCATTGCTTCACTACGGCGTTAAGGGTATGAAATGGGGTGTTAGAAATGTAGACACTAGAATTAGTAAAAACACATCACTATATCGGGTTAGTCCTGTTGTGGAAAATAAAACAAAAATTCACCGAACATACTTAGCTTATACTGAAAAAGATATTAATTTTTATAAAGAACACATAACAAAATTTCGAAGAGTCGATGATTCCCAACCCATGTTTTTGGTCGAATATAAGAATTTAAAAGCTATAAAACATCCATCGTCTAAAAAACAAGCCGACGAATTTTATGAGTTTTATAAAGATCATAAGGTTTTGATCGGTAAAGAAATTGCAGATGAGATGGTCACCCGATTAGGTTACACCGAACCTTCTGGCGTTAGAACTATGTTTCACGATTTTTATTCACAACAATATTCTAATTTAAAAGATAAAGAAATTAGAACAAAAGGTTATGAGATGTTTATGCAGACTTATAGCAACACACCAGTGGCCGATCTATTCCAAGAACAATTGAAACGAAAAGGGTATAACGCGTTATTGGATGATAACGATGTTAAGAATAACGATTTAGACGTTTTTAAACCTGAAAAACCAATAATAGTTTTCGATCCTCCAGAGAATTTAAAAATCGTTGATAATAAAAAAATATCTGAGCAAGAACTTCAAACCGCTTTATTGGAGAATGAAAAACGTAGAAAGGAGTCCGAATGATACAAAATTATGGTAAATTGGTAGGTTGTAATTATGGATAGTATCTTAAACAGTATTAAAAAACTTCTTGGTATAACTGCTGATTATACTCAATTCGATACGGATATTACGATCCATATCAACACGATAATCTCAATCCTATCACAAATAGGTGTTGGTCCAACTACTGGTTTTGTTATTACCAGTGCTACAGATAAATGGAGCGATTGGTTAACCACTTCTACCGATCTCGAGTCCGTAAAAACCTACATCTATCTCCGAGTTCGGTTGTTGTTTGATCCACCAACAAATTCAGCAGTGACAAAATCATATGAACAAATAATCAGAGAGTTGGAATGTAGATTACTCACAACTACAGATCCACCATTAGTCGAGGAGGTAATTGAACAGTGACACAAAATGAATTAACCCATTATGGGAAACTCGGAATGCGTTGGGGTGTTCGAAAATCGCCAACCGTTGATGATTTAAAAACCGGAAATAAGTTGGTTAAAGAAACCGGAGGTCTTGTAAGAGGTGGTAGAGAAATTAATACGGCTGTGAAAAAACACAGAGAACAGCGTATTAAAAATACTCCTCAAAGGAAACCGAGAGGGCTTTCTCAGATGACCGATAAAGAGTTGCAAGCGAAAGTTCAGAGACTTAATATGGAACGACAATATGCAGACTTAACTCGCCAACCGCAACAAAGACTGAAAGGGCAAGAAGCTCTTGAAACTACTTTAAATGTTGCAGGAGGAGTTGTTACTGCAGTTGGTTCGGCTCTAAGTATTGCACTTATGATGAAACAATTATCTGGTAACTAACATGTGGCAGTATAATCATACAAATCAATTAACCCACTATGGTGTGAAGGGAATGCGGTGGGGTCATCGTAAAAAAGTCGACTTAACAAATGTCAGAAACACCGCTGAAAAAACCATATATGCAATTGGCGCAAATTTGAACCCTCGAGAAGCCAAATACAAACTGCGTAAGGTTACAAATAGAACCAACGATAACGTGAAAAGTTTAGCTGATTTAACATTAACTTCTACTCATGTGAGTGGTAAACTGCCGAAAAACGAAAAGGCTTTAAAAGCCATAGAGAGTGTTGGTATACAAAAACATAAAGATGCTAAGTATTCAAATTTAGATCATAACGATTTAAAAAATCTAAAGGTCTATACGGACTCTGCTCGATATTCAAGAAACGTTAATAGTTTTTTAGCTATTGGGACTCCAAAAGAATACGCAGCTGAAGCGGCAAAACTTAAGAAGACTCTTCAAAAGAATACGGTAAGTGATACTACCGTGTACCGAAGTTGTAATTTAAAGTTTTCAACCAACGGTCTTGCTAAAAAACTCGATACAATGAGCGAGAAAGAACTTGGTGATATGTTTTCCGGAATGTCTAAGAATTTCTCAGGAAAATCTTTAAATGAAAACCGGGTATTCTCAACAAGCACATCGCCATTGTTCGCGATTGATACTTGGAGGAAGGTTAACCCAACGGCGGCTAAAACTTATAATACCTACATGATTATCAATACTAAAAACTGTCCTGGTTTATTAGCTGACGGGACTACGAGTGATGGTAAAAAACTCGTAAATACTAGAAGTAATCAAGAGGCTATACTAGCTCCAAATAAGTTAACTTATAAGAAGATGGAGTATGACGCCGAGCGCGGAATGTTCGCGGTTACGGTGGAAGCTACTTAAAAAATATAGGAGAAATCAAAATGGATAAAGATTACGAAAATTTTGTAGGTCGAATGGGGAGTTTTGAAGATGAAATAGATCTTGATGAATTGGAATCTGTTCCAGATTTAGAACATTCTGGAAAAATAGTAGTTGACGAACTTTTACATTCTATGGGTGAAACAAAAGTTTTATAAAAAGGAGTAAAACATGGCGTTATCTAACACCGCAGTTCCAAAATACTACGGCTTGTTTAGAGAGGCTGTAGTGCGAGGAGAAATACCGGTGTGCAAAGAAATCTCTATGGAGATGAACCGCATCGATGAACTTATCGCAAATCCTGGAGTTTTCTACGACGATCTCGCTGTAGAAGGTTGGATAGAATACTGTGAGAACGAATTAACACTTACTGATGGTACTGATTTAAACTTATTAGAGTCGTTTAAGATTTGGGGAGAGCAAGTTTTCGGCTGGTATTACTATGTTGAGCGAAGTGTCTATGAACCTTATGAAAACGACCGAGGAGGAAGATATGTAAAACGAGCAGTCAAGAAAAGGCTAATCAACAAACAATACTTAATCGTTGGTCGTGGTGCAGCAAAGTCTTTATATGACTCCTGCATTCAATCATTCTTCGAAAACGTCGATGTAACAACCACACATCAAATTACGACAGCCCCTACAATGAAGCAAGCTGAAGAGGTCATGTCTCCAATCCGTACAGCTATCACTAGAGCCAGAGGTCCGCTGTTTAAGTTCTTAACAGAAGGATCATTACAGAACACTACTGGGTCTCGGGCTAATAGACAAAAACTCGTATCCACTAAAAAGGGTATCGAGAACTTTCTGACCGGATCGCTACTCGAAGTACGCCCAATGTCAATCATAAAACTCCAAGGTTTGCGTGTTAAGATCGCTACTGTGGATGAATGGTTGTCTGGTGACATTAGAGAAGACGTAATTGGAGCAATTGAACAGGGTGCGTCCAAAGTTGACGACTATCTGATCATCGCAACCAGTTCGGAAGGTACTGTCCGTAACGGATCTGGTGATACAATCAAAATGGAGTTACAAGACATATTAAAAGGTGATTATGTAAACCCGCATGTTTCGATCTGGTGGTATAAACTCGACACTGTCGAAGAAGTTTCTAATCCTGACATGTGGATGAAAGCAAACCCCAACATCGGTAAGACCGTTTCTTATGAAACCTATCAACTTGATGTTGAAAGAGCTGAAAACGCTCCAGCAGCTAGGAATGATATCCTGGCTAAACGTTTTGGAATCCCAATGGAGGGTTATACGTATTACTTCACTTACGAAGAAACTCTAACCCATCGAAAACGAGATTTTTGGCAAATGCCATGTGCTTTAGGAGCTGACCTTTCTCAAGGTGATGACTTCTGTGCTTTTACATTTATGTTCCCACTGGTTAATGGTTGTTTCGGAATTAAAACTCGAAATTATATTTCATCCTTAACTCTTATGAAACTGCCAGCGGCTATGCGATTCAAGTACGATCAATTCATGAACGAGGGAAGTCTTATTGTTCTTGAGGGTACGGTTCTTGACATGATGGAAGTATATGAAGATCTAGATGCTCATATTATTTCTATGGGCTACGACGTCCGATGTTTCGGTTTCGACCCATATAACGCAAAAGAGTTTGTAACTCGCTGGGAATTAGAGAACGGACCGTTCGGTTTGGAGAAAGTTATCCAAGGGGTTAAATCGGAGTCTGTACCACTCGGAGAACTCAAGAAACTTTCAGAAGAACGAATGTTAATCTTCGACGAAGAACTAATGACTTTCGCTATGGGTAACTGTATAACTCTCGAAGACACGAATGGTAACCGTAAACTTTACAAGAAAAGACAAGAACAAAAAATCGACGCTGTTGCGGCTATGATGGATGCTTATATAGCATACAAAGCTAATAAAGACGCGTTTGAATAGAAAGGATTTAATATGTGGCAATATAATCATTTACACCCGAATGATGAACTTATTCATTATGGTAAAAAGGGAATGAAATGGGGGCATCGGACAGGTTCGAAACCCGCAATCGTTAGTAATGTTGTTCGTGGACGACTTATAGGTAAATACGGGAATACGAAATACAACCAGGCAAGAGCTCAAAAGAAAGGTCGAGTAAAATCGGCAGCAATCGGCGTTGGTAATCAGATAGCAGATAATTTTACACTTGGGTATAGACAAGTAAAAGACGCTAAAAAAATAACTGGCGATAAATCAAAAACAAAGGTTGGAAGCACTATTGCTAAGAATTTAATACTTGGCGGCTACGGCACAACCAAGTACAATCAACTCCGTAAAGATAAGCAACCGATTGGAGAATCAGTTATCAAAGCTTTTGGTGCTACCATTGCAAACGATTTAACCCTTGGGTATGTTCAAGCATACGATTCTCAACAAAAAGGTAAATTCTTAAGATAGTAAACCGAGAAAGGTAAAAATTCAAAATGGAGAATACTATAGGTTCTAGATTAAAACACGCTTGGAATGCGTTTACAAACAAAGATCCAACTCCGTACTATAGTTCCTATAGTGGAGGAAGTTCTAGTTACCGACCAGACCGACCTAGATTCGGAATGGGTAATGAACGATCTATCGTGACATCTGTATACAACCGCATTGCTATGGATGCTGCTTCTGTATCGATCAGACACATCCGTATGGATGAGAATCGCCAGTTCATTGAGACTATCAACTCTGGTTTAAACTCCTGCTTTAATCTAGAGGCAAATATCGATCAAACCGGTAGACTCTTTGTACAGGATGCAGTGATGTCGATGCTTGATGAAGGTTGTGTGGCTTTAGTGCCAGTTGATACATCGTTAGATCCGAAGGTAAGTAACTCTTATGATATTCTGTCGATAAGAACTGCTAAGATCTTACAATGGCAACCTGCGCATATTCAGATTCGTATTTACAATGACAAAACCGGTCAGAAAGAAGATATTTACGTTCCGAAAAGTATGGTTGCTATTATCGAAAATCCTTTGTATGCTGTAATTAACGAACCGAACTCAACGATGCAGCGATTGATTCGAAAACTAAATTTACTCGATTCTATCGATGACCAGAGCGGTCGTGGTAAATTGGATTTAATCATGCAACTTCCTTACGTTATTAAAACTGAGGCGAGAAAGCAACAAGCTGAAAAAAGAATGAAGGACATTGAAGACCAGTTATCCGGGTCGACATATGGTATTGCATATACCGACGGAACTGAGAAAATCGTTCAACTTAACAGACCGATCGGCAATAATCTAATGGGTCAGATTGAATATTTAACGAGTATGCTATACAGCCAGTTAGGTATCACACAGAGCATATTAGATGGAACTGCTGATGAGAAGACCATGTTGAACTATCACAACCGTACGATAGAGCCTATCATATCGTCAATCACCGATGAGATGAAGCGAAAATTCTTGACGAAGACCGCAAGATCGCAAAATCAATCGATAACATTCTTTAGAGATCCATTTAAACTCGTTCCGGTAAATGATCTGGCAGAAATTGCAGATAAGTTTACTAGAAACGAGATCTTAACATCCAATGAGGTTCGTCAGATCATCGGTATGAAACCTTCAACCGATCCAAAAGCTGATGAATTAAGAAACAAAAACATTACACAACCGATGGAACAAGGTTCTGTCGATCCTGTACAGGAAGGATATTGACGTATGAAACAAAAATACGATTTTAGTGGTTGGGCTACCAGAAACGGGCTTAAATGTTCAGATGGTAGAACTATCATGAAAGACGCCTTTCAACATAATGATGGGCAAACGGTTCCATTAGTATGGAATCATCAACATAATGATCATATGAACATTCTAGGTCATGCCTTGTTGGAAAATCGAAAAGAAGGTGTCTATGCATATTGCACTTTCAACGATACCGACTCTGGAAAGAATGCTAAACTACTTGTGGAACACGGAGACGTTTCTGCACTATCCATATATGCCAATCAATTGAAACAGCAAGGTGGAAATGTCCTTCACGGGGCTATAAAAGAAGTAAGTTTGGTTTTAGCAGGAGCTAATCCTGGAGCATTCATCGATTCAATCATCAGACATGGTGAAGAATCGGAAGAAGAAGCTGTCATCTATACTGGTGAGAGTTTAAGTATGTACCATGCCGAAGAGACTTTAAACCACAAGGAGGAAGAAATCAAAATGGCAGACGAAACAAAAGCACCAGTAGGTGAATCGGAAGAAACCGTACAAGACGTATTCAACACGCTTAATGAAAAGCAGAAAACCGTTGTATACGCATTAATTGGTCAGGCGTTAGAAGAAGTCCAAGCAAGCGGCGACATGCAGCAATCGGAAATTGATGAAATTAGAGGAGACTTAGAATTTATGAAACACAACTTGTTTGAAAATGAAGAAATGCCAGGAGTTGGAGTATTAACTCATGCTGAAATGGAGGCCGTGATCTCCGATGCTAAACGTTATGGAAGCTTGAAAGAAGCTGTATTAGCGCATGGTATTACCGACATTGACTTCTTGTTCCCGGATGCTAAAACCATCGACGGTGTTCCAAGCTTTATCCAACGCGATATGGGCTGGGTCAACACTGTAATGAATAAAACTCACCACACACCATTCTCTCGAATCAAATCAATCTTTGCAAACATCACCGAAGACGATGCTCGAGCTAAAGGTTACATCACAGGCTCTTTGAAGAAAGAGGAAGTATTCAGTTTGTTGAAACGAACAACTACACCAACAACTATCTACAAGAAACAGAAACTTGATCGTGATGACGTCATCGACATCACTGATTTCGATGTTGTAGCCTGGTTAAAAGGTGAAATGCGAATGATGCTTGATGAAGAAATCGCAAGAGCCGTATTGGTTGGTGACGGTCGTCTGAATTCTTCAGATGATAAGATCAAGGAAGACAACATTCGACCGGTTTGGACCGATGCGGATTTATACACTGTGAAACAAGCCGTTTCCGTCGCTTCAAATGCTACTGCAGATGAAACCGCAAAAGCTTTTATTCGAGCTGCGATCAAATCTCGTAAACTTTACAAAGGTTCTGGAAACCCAACTCTGTACACCACTGAAGACGTACTTACCGATTGCTTGTTGATGGAAGATACAACCGGCCGTGTAATCTATGACACTGTTGATAAACTGGCCACCGCACTTCGTGTAAGCTCGATCGTTACTGTTCCAGTAATGGAAAACCTAACTCGAGTTGACGCTGATACCAAAACCAGAACCTTGATGGGTATTATCGTAAATCTTGCAGATTATAATATCGGCGCCGATAAAGGAGGGGCTGTAAACATGTTCGATGATTTCGACATCGATTACAATGCTCAGAAATACCTAATCGAAACCAGATGCTCTGGAGCATTAGTTACTCCTTACAGTGCAATTGCTCTGGAAAAATTAGTAACCGCTTAATCTGACCTCCGTGATGGCGGTTCTGACTTCTTGTTGGTGCCGCCTAATAATTACTTAGAAAGGAATTCAAAATGGCAAAGTTTTATGGATCGATAGGTTATGCTATCCCAGAAGAATCAGCCCCTGGTGTTTGGGAAGATCGAATAGTAGAACATTCTTACTATGGTGATGTAATCCGTAACAAGAGAAAGCTACAATCCTCGAGTCAACTGAATGATAATATCGTAGTGTCAAATGAGATCAGTATTCTATCAGACCCATTCGCCAATGAGAATTTTCATTACATGAGATATGTTACATATATGGGTGCTAAATGGAAAGTGTCAGATGTTGAGGTAATTTATCCTAGACTTATTCTAACTTTAGGAGAGGTTTATAATGGGTAGTAGAATTGAACTCCAAACATTATTAGAAAATCTTGCTGGTACGAAAAATGTTTATTTCCAACCGCCAGCAGGACTTTCCATGAAGTATCCCGCAATTGTTTATGAGCGAAGTAAACTTTCGAATAAGTTTGCTAACGATCTTGTGTATTCACAAAAACAAAGTTATAGCGTCACGGTTATAGATTCGAATCCGGATAGTACATTGGTTAGTAAGGTATCTAAACTACCACGTTGCCAACCGGATAGATCTTTTAAGAATGATAATCTTAACCATGATGTTTTCATACTATACTTTTGAAAGGAGATAACTTCTCATGCCCGAAGAAATAACTGTGGAAACTAAAGATGTCCAACCAACGAAAAACGACATCAAACAAATTAAAGCTATTCAAACCGCTTTAGTCGATAAAGGCTTTGAGTGCCAAGTTGACGGAGTTTTAGGCCCTGCAACAACTACCGCTATTAAAAGATTTCAGTCAGTCAATAGAAGTCGATTAAAAGTTGACGGTATTGCTGGCGATAAAACGTTAGCTTTGCTACTCGATAAATAATAATTTTTAACTCAAAGGAGAACATAATATGCCAGCACTTACTTGGGATGATACAGGTGATCGTCTATATGAAACCGGCGTCAAGAAAGGCGTCTTATATCCACAAGCAGCTTTAGGTACTTACCCATTAGGGGTGGCTTGGAACGGTTTAGCCGCTGTTACCGAAAGCCCTTCTGGAGCAGAACCGACACCTATTTATGCAGATGATATTAAGTATCTATCTTTAATGTCTGCCGAAGAATTCGGAGCAACAATCGAAGCTTACACCTATCCAGATGAATTCGCAGCTTGCGATGGATCAGTCGCGTTAACGGAAGGCGTTGTTATTGGGCAACAATCAAGACAATCTTTCGGTATGTGTTATCGAACAACTCTTGGTAATGATGTTGTTGGGGAAGCTTATGGTTATAAACTACATCTGATCTATGGAGCTATGGCTGCACCATCAGAAAAAGCTTATTCATCCATTAACGACTCGCCTGAAGCAATGACCATGTCTTGGGAAATTACAACCACCCCGGTTGCCGTTACAGGTCATAAACCAACCGCATCAATTACCATCGATTCTACCAAAGTTGACGCCACTAAGTTAGAAGCTTTGGAAAAGATTTTATATGGTGACACCGTAGCAGCAAGACTCCCATTACCAGACGAAGTCAAAACCTTAATGGCTATCGTATAGTCATGGTTCTAGAGGGGGTTTTAACCTCCTCTATTTTTTAAAAACTAACATAATAAAAGGAGATATGTAATGTTAAAAAAAGCTATTAGATACATAGATTATAATGATGTCGAAAGAACCGAAGAGTTCTACTTTAATTTATCAAAAGCTGAATTGGCGGAGATGGAGTTATCAACAAAGGGTGGCTATGCCGAAATGCTGAAGCGGATTGTTGAAGCTGAAGATGCTCCGACAGTTATTGCTGAATTTAAAGATTTAATCTTAAAATCTTACGGTAAGAAATCTGATGACGGTAAACGATTCATCAAATCTAAAGAATTATCGGAAGAGTTCTCACAAACGGAAGCTTATTCAGAATTATTTATGGAGCTCGCAGTCGATGCAGATGCTGCTTCAGCATTCGTAAACGGCGTAATCCCAGCTCAGCTCCAACCCGCGGAATCGGAATCGAAATAAAAATGTAAAGGAGAACTAGAGAATGTTACAAATAACTATTCCCGCTACTGAAATGTGGGACGAACTTAACCAAGAATTTACTTCAACAAAAGCACAAACAATACAACTGGAGCATTCTCTAGTATCCATTTCAAAATGGGAAGCAAAATGGCAAAAACCATTCCTAACAAAAGAACCAAAAACATCAGAAGAGATTTTGGACTACATAAAATGTATGACTCTGACTCAAAACGTTAACCCCTCAACATATGAACGATTATCATTCAAGAATGTTACCGATATTAACGACTACGTAGAATCGGCAAGGACCGCTACGTCCATTAACGAACAAAAGAAAACTCACACCGGTAACGGGGAACAGATAACTTCAGAATTAATTTATTACCGGATGGTGGCTTTAAATATCCCGTTCGAATGTCAGAAGTGGCATTTAAATAGATTACTCACACTTATCAGGATATGTAACATAAAGAATCAACCTCCTGAAAAGAGAAACAAGCGAGAAATAATGAGTAGAAACGCTGCTTTAAACGCTGCCAGAAGAAAACAATTAAACAGTAAGGGGTGACGACATGATCACTTTTAAACAGACAGGAGATTTTTCCAAGACTAAAAAATCTATGACTAAAATGAAAGAAGCGACCAGAAAAGGTATACTGGATAAATACGGACAGGCTGGAGTTTCAGCTTTAGCCGGGGCGACTCCGTTGGAGAGTGGTAGAACAGCTTCATCTTGGACCTATGAGATCGAAAGTAATTCATCTGGCGCTAAAATATCCTTCTCGAACACCAATGTTAATCAAGGTGTAAACATTGCAATTATTTTACAATACGGTCATGGTACAGGGACTGGTGGTTGGGTCGAAGGTCAAGATTATATTAATCCAGCCATAAGACCAGTGTTCGACAACATCGTTGATGCTGTTTGGAAGGAGGTAACTAGCGCATGAGTAACACGATAGATCAAAAAGTTGTAGAAATGCGGTTCGACAATGCTCAGTTTGAAAAAAATGTAAACAATAGTATGTCGACTATCGATAAATTAAAACAGGCTCTAAACTTCAAAGGCACTTCAGATGGCCTCAGTAACTTATCAGCTAATATAAAAGGTTTTACAATGACCGCGATGTCCACTGCAGCTGAGCAGGTTGGAATGAGGTTTTCAGCATTAGAAGTAATGGGTGTAACGGCCCTAGCCAATATTACAAATGCTGCAGTCAACGCTGGTAAAAACATTATATCAGCGTTGACCATTGAGCCCGTACTATCGGGTTTCCATGAATACGAAACTAAGATGGATTCCATACAAACAATTATGACAAACACAGCCAGTAAAGGCACGACGATGAATGATGTCATAAAAGTTATCGACGACTTAAATCTTTATGCTGATAAGACCATTTATAATTTTGCTGAGATGACTCGAAATATCGGAACCTTTACCGCAGCTGGAGTTGGTCTAGAACCTGCCGCCGCAGCTATTAAAGGTATTGCCAATCTTGCAGCAGCATCTGGATCTAATTCAATGCAAGCATCGACAGCCATGTATCAGCTATCTCAAGCATTGGCAACCGGTACTGTAAAACTCATGGACTGGAATTCTGTAGTTAATGCTGGTATGGGTGGTGAGTTATTTCAAAATGCCTTGAAGGATACAGCTAGAACTCATGGTGTGGCGGTAGATGCCATAATTGCAAAGCAAGGTTCTTTTAGAGATTCATTACAAGAAGGCTGGTTAACGGCGGATATCCTAAATGAGACTCTTAACAACTTCACTAAAGACGGAGCAGCTAATTACGCTAAGAGTATGGTTGAATCCGGTAAGTGGACTCAAGCTCAAGCCGACGCATTGATGAACCAAGCAGCTATGATGGAAGATGCTGCGACTAAAGTAAAGACGTATACTCAATTATGGAGCACTTTGAAAGAAGCTGCCCAATCAGGTTGGGGTAAAACCTGGGAGATAATCATTGGCGATTTCGGTGAAGCTAAAGAACTATTCACCTCAATATCCGATGTTATTGGAGGTATGATAAATCGATCTTCGGATGCTCGTAACGAACTATTAACATTATGGAAAGCTTTTGGCGGACGAGATATATTATTCGACGGCGTTCGAATATTATTCGACGATGTCATGATTGTGGTCAACGCCTTTAAAGAGGCTATGGCTGAGATATTTCCTCCGATAACTTACGATAAATTAGTATCTTTTTCAGCATCATTCAAGGAATTCGCATATAACTTACGACTCAGCGATGATAATGTAGCAAAACTTAAGGATGTCTTTAGCGGCTTATTATCAATAATTGACATGGCGATCAAAGGTATATCTAACTTCTTGGGAGTTGTCAGTCCAGGCGCTTCTATTCTTGGAAATTTTGCTCAATCAGCGTTAGACTGGGCTGCTGGTGTTGGTCGATGGTTAACCGAGCTTAATAAAGGTTATGAAGGTTTTAAAGAAGTTGGAACTGCCGCCGAAACAATGCATGAAAGCGTTAATACCTCGGTTAAAGGTGTGGAACAAACATTAAAGGACTCTGGAATTGAGCCATTAGTATCTAAAATAAAAGAAGCGTTTTCAAGTCTATCAGGAGCTGGTGAAGGTGGTAGTCCTTTAGGTTTTGATAACATTGCTAAAATTTTAGGTGCTGGGTTTGTTGGTGGGATTGGCCTCGGTTTTGTAAAACTCGTTATGGGTTTAAGTAAACCAATGGAAATACTTAACAGTATCGGAGATTCTATTGCTAAAAGTTTTAAACAATTAACTGGGATACTGAAAGCGTTCCAAATGCAAATCCAGGCTAAAGCCTTATTGTCAATAGCGATTGCTATAGGTATTTTAGCAGCATCCTTATGGTTATTATCAACGATTGATACGACACAATTATTAGTGTCGATGGGCGGTATAATCGCTTTATTCGCAGTTCTTATCGGATCTATGAAAGTTCTATCGATGCTCGATCTAGATTTCAAAGGTAAACTGTTTAAAAATATAGCATTAATGTTTGCTCTGGCTACAGCTATATTAATACTGTCATTTGCGTTGAAGAATATCGCAGACCTTAGCTGGGAACAATTAGCGAAGGGATTGATCGGTATAACGGTATTACTTGGAGCCATGACAGGCGTTCTATTTATTTTAGCAAAAGGAAAAGGTAAGATTTTAGAAGGTACCATGACCATTGCCGCTTTTGCAGCAGCAGTGCAAGTTTTAGTAACTGCCGTTGAGAAACTAGCAAATTTAAGTTGGGAACAACTAGCAAAAGGTCTTCTTGGAGTATGCGTGCTGCTAGCGGCAATTGTTTTAGTAAGTGAAAAAGTTCAAACAACTGATAAATTAGCTGCTATCGGCTTTGGGATAATTTTAATGGCCGTGGGTATAAAAATCATAGCATCTGCAGTTGAAGATTTAGCTTCTCTGGAATGGGAACAGCTATTGAAAGGTTTGATAGGCTTTGCGGCGATATTAGCAGGACTAACGTTATTTATATCGAAATTATCAGGTATAATGGATAATGGTAAGGGCGGTTTAACTGTCAACTTAATCAAAATAGGGGCTGGGTTAGTATTATTGGCAATAGCTCTTAATTTATTAACGGATGCCGTTAGAAGTTTAGCTGGATTAAGCTGGGAACAATTACTTACAGGACTTACTGGTGTTGGAGCTTTGTTGGTTGGTATAGCTTTATTCGCAAAGGCTAACAATAAATTAGAAGCCGATCTAATACGTGTTGGTTCCGGTGTCTTGATAATGGCGGTTGGTATAAAAATTTTAGCAAGCGCTGTTAGAGATCTTGCTGGGTTAAATCCCGAGCAACTCATAACAGGACTTATCGGCGTTGGAGCCTTATTAGGCGGTTTAGCCGCTTTTGCAAGTTTACCAGAGCTTAATAAAGACCTACTTGTAGTGGGTGCAGGTTTACTTCTGGCGTCGATCGGTATAAAAATATTAGCCGGAGCGTTAGTTACTCTTGGATCTATGAGTCCAGAGCAGTTAATCACCGGATTAGCAGCTATTGGTGGGTCATTACTTATACTTTCAGTTGGGTTATTGGCAATGTCCGAAACGATTGGTGGATCAATAGCTTTAGGTATAGCGGCATTTGCGATAGCAATATTAGTTCCATCGTTATTGTTATTATCTACAGTTAATCTTGGTCAACTTGGGCTTAGTTTATTAGCCGTAGCGGGTGCGCTTGCGGTATTTGGCGTGGCTGCGAGTTTGCTAACTCCGGTGATTATACCATTACTCTTATTATCTGGAGCCTTCGCACTAATCGCTGTTGGAGCTTTGGTATTAGCAACTGCTTTCTACGTTGCCGCAAGTAGTCTAACGGTTTTGGCCGACGGTTTAACAAAACTTGGATCTATATCACCTGACACCATTGGAGCAGCTTTCGAGACTCTTAAAACCACATTAGATAGCTTTGCTCAAATAATACCCTCACTCGTGAACGTTATGACTCAAGGGATCATCGCCATGGCTCAATCAGTTATAACAACTGCTCCTGTAATTGCGGCGGCTATATTAACAGTACTTGGACAGGTTCTAGCTGGTTTTGGAACATTACTACCGCAGATAGCAACCTTATTCATGCAATTATTAACGGTGTTGTGTCAGGTAATCGTTGAGGGCATACCGATGATTGCTCAAGCGTTCTTAACATTGATTATATCTTTGTTAGAAACGATAGCAACAAATATACCACTCTTAATACAAGCGGGAGTCGACATCATCGTAGCATTCGCAATGGGCGTAGCTACCGCCGTACCTCAATTAGTAGATGCTGGTTTTCAAGCTATCATAGCTTTCATAAACGGTCTTGCGGAAGCCATCCGAAGCAATACTGATCCAATGATCGCAGCTGTGAATAATTTATTCGATGCTGTTGTCGAAGCTGGTAAAGCGGTTCTAATGAATTCTATCGGTGGTTTCTTAGACGCCGGTAGTGCGATCATGAATAGTGGTTTCATATCAGGTATTACCGGAGCTATTGGCGGGGTTATCGGAGCAATTGGCAACATCATATCTTCGGCTTACAATGCGGCTAAAAACGGCATTAGTCAATTCTTCCAAGTTGGTGCTGATATGATTCAGGGTATGATCGATGGTATATTGGGAGCTGTTGGAGGTTTAATCGACGCTGCAGCAAGCGCTGCTTCAAGTGCGTTGACAGCAGCTAAAAATGCTGTGCTAAGCAACTCACCATCCAAAAGATTCATGTGGCTTGGTGAAGACTGCGACGACGGTATGGTTATTGGTTTCTACAACAACGCAGGACTCGTCGCAAATGCCGCTGCGTCGGTCGCTAAAGATTCGTTATCGGTTATGAGTAACACTATATCTAAAATCGGAACATCTATATTAGATGGTATTGATGCTCAACCAACGATCAGACCGGTAATGGATCTGACAGGAATTCAAAATGGAGTAAAAGAAGCGAATAGTCTATGGGGAAATAATAGTATGAATCTGGCAACATCTGCGAGAGTTACTAAAACCATTCAACCATCAGTATTAGACGTCTTAGATGACGTTGTATCATCAACTGTAAACAAAGTTGTAGCTTCTCTAAGTAACTCTGATGATTCAAAAATATCAATAGAAGTTCCAGTGAATCTGGACGGTAAACAAATAGCTAAAGTTTCAGCGCCACATATCAACAACATTTTAGGCGTTAAAGTCGGTTTAGCAGCGAGGGGGCAAGCATGATTGCTGATGTAAAAATCGGAGATAAATGGTTACAGGGTGATTTGGGATATGCATTCAATGACAAAAACATATCTCAACCAGAACCAAAACTTGTACAATTAGAGATTCCAGGAACGTCTGACATAGTCGATCTTACCGATAGTATCAGCGGAGATATTGAGTACAAACAGCGAACGATCACTATAAAATTAGAATCAACTCATGGTAAAAATTCCATGTTTGCCAAATTCTCAGATCTGGCTAACCGTTATCAAGGACGTAAGTTAAAAATCGTTTTCAGCAAAGATTCTGGTTGGTATTGGTTAGGTCGTATATCAGTTTCTGAAGTAACTTCGAAATTTTACGGATCGGTAATAACCATAACGGCAATTGTCGACCCGTATAAATACGAAACTCAATCGAGTTTAGAACCTTGGTTGTGGGATACCTTTTCATTTAACGATGGTATCATAAGAAATTACTACGATATCCAAGTTCCAGGGTCACTGACTATAGTAGGTAGACGTAAAAGAGTTTGCCCAAAGATTATCTGTTCAGCAGCAATGAACGTTTCATATCTTGGAAACATATACCCCTTATCAGCAGGAGAGAACACTGTGCCAGACATATACATCGGTGAAGGCGAGCACATTTTAACCTTTATCGGTTATGGCACAGTCTCCGTTGACTATAGAGGAGGTTCGTTGTAGTGAAAATAGGTTATAAAACACATATACAAAATCGAGGTTGGAATCTACAAGTTGTGGATGGCACGACCTCAGGAACTGTTGGTGAGGGTCTTCGTATGGAGGCTCTCATATTGGAGTTACTTGAAAAGAACGGTCTCGATATTGCGATCGAAGCTCAGGCGCATGTTCAAAATGTAGGCTGGCAACCGTTAAAAACTGACGGTGAGATAATCGGAACAGTTGGTGAATCGTTACGTCTTGAAGCCATACGAATCAGATTAAAAGGTTTGAACTCTGATAAATACTCAATTAAATATCGAGTGCATGTTGAGAATATTGGTTGGCAGAATTGGTGTAAAGATGGAGAAGTTGCCGGAACAACCAGTGTAGCTTTAAGAGCTGAAGCAATCGAGATAGTTCTTGAGAAACATAAAGAAGATGTCGTGGTTGTAGTCCCTAACACTCCTACAGATGATCCTACTCAGAAAATCATACCGATAACAAACCCGAACATCGCCATTCCTCCCGAAAAGATACTGTGTGCAAGTTATTCGACACATGTAGAAAATTACGGATGGGGTAAAGATGTTACTGACGGTCGACTGAGTGGTAAAGTTGGACAAGGATTACGTATTGAAGCTATCCGAATAGGTCTCATCAATTATGGAAACTTGAATCTAGGAGTCGCATACTCAACCCATGTTGAAAACCAAGGATGGTTACCAGAGGTAGTAAATAACGCAACATCAGGGACAACGGATCAAGGTTTACGACTTGAAGCAATCAAAATCAGATTAACCGGAACAGATTCGGATAAGTATTCTATCTGGTATCGAGTACATGTCCAAAATATCGGTTGGCAGGATTGGTGTAGAGATGGCGATGTGGCTGGAACGACTGGCTACGCATTACAAGCCGAAGCGATCCAAATAATCATCACTTTAAAATCTCAGAATATATTAAGAAACCCTGGAGAAGCACCATTAATCGCAGTTAACTATAGATCCCATATTCAAAATTTAGCTTGGGGCTCATGGGTTAAAAATGGCGCTAAGTCTGGAACTACCGGTCTTGGTTTACGTATGGAAGCTTTCGAAGCGAACCTAACATCTTTGGATGGACTCAACATCGGTATATCCTATCGAGTGCATATCCAAAACGTCGGTTGGCAGGAATGGAAATCAGACGGTGTAACTGCTGGAACGGTAGGTCAGAGTTTAAGAATCGAAGCTATCGAAATAGTCTTGACCGGTGCCGACGCTTCAAAATACACCGTACAGTATCGAGGACATCTCGAAAATTCTGGTTGGACTTCTTGGAAGAAGAACGGCGCGACACTTGGAACTACTGGACAAGAATTAAGACTCGAAGCAATATCGATTGTGCTTATTAAGAATGTCGATCTGAACACCACCATTACAAATGAAATTAAAAACAAAGCTCCAATTATCCAAATATGGGCGTCAGACTTTCCAAAAGCGGACGTGTTACTACACGACATTCGAACTGAGTATGAGTTACTTAGTGCCAAGATGGTGGAGGGTATTAATAAATCAACAGGGTTTAACTTCACAATCGATCCAGAACATCCACACTACAAGAAGTTACGTAAGATGAGCACCACCATTCTTGTATATGAGATTTATTCGAATCTTAAGAAAGAACGCATATTTGAAGGTAGAATCACGTCAGATGAGGAAGGTTGGAACAAAACTCGAGACGTAACTTGTGAAGGTGAACTTGGTTATTTACTTGACAGTATACAAAGACCAGCGACGTACGTAAATGTCACACCAGAGCAATGGATGACGATGGTTCTTGACAACCATAACAGTCAGGTAACATCTGATAAAAGACTTCACATGGGCATATGTACTGTGCTTGGAGATGGCTCAGGCGTAAATATATCAACCGTTTACAGAACTCATATCGAAAACCTTTCTTGGTTATCATGGGTCCAAAATGGAGTATATAGCGGGACGACGGGTTCTGCTTTGCGTATGGAAGCTCTTGAACTTAAACTCGACAAGATTGGAAGTTTAAATATCGGAGTTACGTATCGAGTTCATCTGGGAGATATCGGTTGGCAGGAATGGAAATCGGACGGAGCAACCGCCGGTACGGTAAGTCAAGGAATCCGTATGGAAGCTATCGAAATAAAGCTAACCGGTGAAGATGCTGGTAAGTTCTCTATACAGTATTGCGTACATGTTCAAAACGTTGGTTGGCAGGATTGGAAGAAAGATGGAGAAACAGCCGGTACAACAGGTCAAGCTTTACAAGCAGAAGCCATATCAATCGCTATCGTGTCTAAAGTTGACGGTACGAATGGAAAGCTTGTAGACGGTTTATTCAGAGAGAACGACTACTGTAATACTCTAGAACTAATCAAGACTACAATGCTTGACACTCTTGGTGGCGTATTGGTTATCGAGAGAATTGGCGGTATTAAATTCCTAAATTATCTCGAGAATTATGGATCGGTCAATTCGCAACCTATAATGTTTGGAGTTAATTTACTCGACTATAACAAGATTACGGATGCTAGCGGGATATATACGGCTTTAGTACCTTACGGTAAAGAAATTGACGGGAAGAAATTAACTATAGCGACAGTGAACAACGATTGCGACTACATCTATGACGAACTGGCTGTTGCCGAGTATGGTTGGATTTTCAAGGAATGGGAATGGCCCGATATTGACAGTCCGTCAGCATTATTATATGCGGCTAAGTTAAAATTGGCAGGTCTTATCAAACAGGGAATATCGTTAGATTTAACAGCGCTTGACTTAAGCATGGTAAATGTTGATATTCAGAAGTTCCAAGTTGGAGACATGGTGCGATGTGTTTCACAACCACATGAGTTCGACACTTTCTTATCCGTAAGTAAAAAAGAAAGAGATTTATTCGAGCCTGGTAATGACACAACAGTATTGGGTGGAGTAACTCAATCTTTAACAGATAGAATAAGCGGTCCACTTGGTGGCGGAATCATGGGGTTTGCTATAACCACTGCAAACACTGTAAAGAACATGGAATACGTTGCTAACGAGCTATCGTTCCAGATTAAGATCACAGCTGACACCGTTACAGAGCAAGGAACAACGATTAATGAGACAAAGCTCGAAATGACAGCATTTCAGATCAGTTTATCAGCTTTAGAAACAAGAACTCTCGAAACTGAGACGGCTATAGATGCTGCGGAATTGAAAATAACACCACAAGCAATAACTCAAACGGTTCGGTCTAGCGTTGATTATACAGCAGATCTGGCAAATAAAGCATCAACTGCTGATTTAGCTGGAAAAGCTAGCGCAACAGATCTCGGAGCATTAACATCAAGAGTTTCGACTGCCGAACAAAAGATCACATCAGATGCGATTGTGTTAACTGTAACGCAGAGTTCGACATACACGAATGCTATGACCGGTAAGGTTAGCACTAACAATGTAATAAATTCGATTAATCTATCAACAGAAGGAATCAAAATCAGCGCTGATAAAATAACTATATCGGGCTTTGTAACCTTTACCGAAGCTCAAAATTTAGCTAATACGGCTGAGAGTAATGCGGAAAGCACGGCGGCAACACTGGCTTCAAATGCTCGAACTGGCGCAGTTGGCGATATAAATACTAAACTCGGAACAAAACAATCAACAACGTTTATTGATGGTGGCAATATATCCACAGCCAACTTGACGTTTACTGGCGGGATTACTGGGAGTATGTTTGGTATAACGAGTTCGTTCAGCATAAGTACGGATGGAAATATAAACATACCAAGCTCTGGCGTATTGAATTTTGGTTCTACTAACAAGGGGACAATCACCAAGAATTCATCTGCAGCTTTATGGATTTCAAATCCTGGGGACATATACATAGCTCCATTTAGTGGCTATTATACCAGAATATATTCATTAAGCGCCGAAGATCAACCACGTAACATACCATTGACGTCAACGACTGCGGCTAATAAAATTAATAAAATCCAATATATCCCGAATGGTAGTGAGCCAAACGATTATGTTCAATTTGAATTGGCGTCACCATCTTGGGGTCAGTCGTTGGTTGGCGTGAACCCGTGGCAAAGTGACAGAAATTTAAAAACTAATATCCAAGAATCAAAGATTGATGCTCTTGCTACTATTAGCAAAATAAGACCCAGGTCTTACAACTGGAAGCGAAGCGGAGAATATGAAGATTGTGGATTTATTGCACAGGAGATAGAGCAAGACCTTGGCGAAAAACATGTTATGAAGATAAAGCAAGATGACGGAAGTATATCTTATCAGTTAAAGGAAAAAGGGTTCGTTCCGTTACTAACAAAAGCCATTCAAGAGTTGAACGCCAAACTAACCGCAACAACCATGAAACAAGCAAACGAAATCGCAACACTCAAATATCAAATTAAAGAACTTAAAGGAGAAAAAACATGTTAGAAGTAGTAAAAACAACAACCTTCACTGGATCGTCAAAAATTGGTGATACCGTATTAAAAATGTTTACAGCCACGATCAACACCGAAACACCTGAAGAAATGGGTTTAAACCACTGGGTTGTAAACTATCCACTGTATGGACCAAACAGAGCCGCGGTAGCTGCTGATGAAGTAGCGTTTGAAGACATGGCATATGCTTTTCAACAACAATTGATCGATGAAAAGAACGCGGTGACATCAGCATGAAACTAACAAACCAGGAAATAATCAACCATTTGAACTCTATTCCTGTATTAGCCGGGGTAGAGTTCCCTGTAAAGATTACATATGTCTTGAAGAAGAATCATCGTAAACTCGTAACCGAATATAAGGATTACGAAGCACAACTTGATGAACTTCGAGAGAAATATCCGAAGCTGGATGAAGACGAAGACTTCAATATTGCTGTTAAAGAATTGTTAGCAATTGAAAACGAGATTGATATTTTCATGCTCGACGAATCTATATTCGAAACCGGCGATTTTAACGTAACTGCAACACAACTCGAGATCCTGGAATTCATGATCGAAACAGAATAGGAGGTATTCAACATGGCCGATATTACAAACGCTATAAATGATTTTAAGACGGCGGCAAATGGCGAAGCTGTTAGAGACAGTTTCGTCGCCACCATCAACCTAGTGAATGATGATAACGTAAACATCATTGGAAAACTTAACACCCTCGAACCAAAACTTGATAACTTAGACGAAAGTGTTTCTAGCGCTCAAACGAGCGCTAATAATGCTGCTGGTTCTGCGACAATCGCTACCACACAAGCTGGGATATCCACCACGAAAGCTTCTGAATCTTCCGCCAGTGCGGCGGCATCACAAACAGCTAAGAATGATTCGGTTACGGCAAAGAACGCTTCTCAACTAGCTGAAACAAATGCTAAAGCTTCTGAAAATGCTGCAAAGTTATCCGAAACTAATTCCAAAGCTTCTGAAAATGCTGCAAAGTTATCCGAAACTAATTCCAAAGCGTCGGAGACAAATTCTGTCATAAAAGCTGCGGAGGCTCTGGCTTCTAAAACCGCCGCAGAAACAGCTAAAACACAAACTCTAGAATATAAAGACGCCGTCTTAGCAGCGGTTGGCGGATCAACTAACTTAGCAGAAATTATTGAAGCTCGGAAAACAAAAGCAACACTAGGAGAAAAGATTTCCGATATTGATTCGCAATTGGCAGATATTCGGGACAGGGATAAAACGGTAAAAGAATTTGGAGTCCGTATATACGATGGTCAATCCTCAGGAACTTTAGAGCGAATCCTCGACAGCATCGGTATGGTTGCAAATGCAGCGGTAGGCACTGGAAGTGTCGTCAACGATTTTGACACTGCAATTGGTTGGCCACGCAGACGGACTGTGAACGGTTATTATGACGAGACTGCTAAGAAAATGATTGTTACAGCAAGTAAAGGTGAACCGGGATTTAAGACGGACGGTACAAATGGTAATGTTTGGGTTGAGACTGAAAAGTTCTACGTAAAACGAGTGGTTGGGGCTGGATATGTTGACGAAAGTATTTGTAAGGAGCAACTACCTGGATATACGTTATTTGATAAATTCAGAGGGTTAGACGGTGAAGAATTAGATTTTGGATATTCCGGTGCCTATGAAGTCGGAACGGATGGTAGCGGTAATCCTATTTCATGGTCAGGCGTAAATCCAACCAATATTTCTCACGATTCAGGATTAACTTTAGCAAGAAAACTCGGTACTCGCTACCACATGGACGACACGACCGATATTGAACTCGTCCGTTTAATGATGATGATCGAATTTGCGACGCTTAATTCTCAAACCGCAATTGGTCAAGGAGTTTGTAGCCTTAATTACAGTAATGCAAGCTCAGTTGCCACCATAGCAGAAACATCCGTCAATCGTGTAATCCTTGCGAACGCTCAAGCTAATTTATTTGTAGTCGGTCAAACGATCATAATCGGAACTACGAACAATAATACAAATGTTGCAAACAACCGAAAAGTGTTATCGATCGACGTTTATGATGCGAGCAACAAAGCATTAACTTTCGATGGAGCAGCTGTAAACATCGCTGTCGGCAACTTCGTAGGCTCTCGAATAACTCGTACAGGCGAAACGGACACGATAACTGCAAGCTCTGGAACATTAGTAAACGATGGTAAACACGCAGTAATATATCGTGGTACTGAAAATCCTTTTGGAAATGGCTGGAAGGTTGCATCTGATGTTGTCTTTAAAAATGAAGATTCTATAATGTATATATGCAGAGATCCACGAAAAAGAGTCGTTGGAATGTCGGCCTTAACAGCTGATTATAAACCGATTGGATACACTTTAGCAACATCCGAAGGATATGTAACAGCTTTAGGCTACGATCCTAACTACCCAAGCGCAAGATTTGCAACCGCAGTTGGAGGATCTTCAAGTACATACTTTGGAGATTATTTCTACCGCAACACAGTCGCAACTATCGGATTAAGAGAAGTTTTAAACGGCGGTTATTTCAATGATGGCGCGGGCGATGGCTGTTCTTATTGGCTCTTGTTCCACGCTCTGTCGTCGTCGTACTTCACTCTTGCCGGTCGGCTTTCTGTGACTGGATAAACTTCAACAAAATATTTTAGGGACTCGAAGTCTACGGCGGTAATTTCAATGATGGCACGAACGATGGATGTTCTAATTGGAACTTGAACAACGCTCTGTCGAATTCGAACTTCACTATTGCCGGTCAGAATTCTTTTAAAATGCAACACGACTTCGAGAGTCCTTACCTCTAGGTAAAAATTAAGCGATAAAACGGGGCTAGTAATGAGAGTGAAACTCCTGTAGCTGAAAGAAAGGTAACAACGTTATTGAAACGATATCATATAGACACTATATTAGAACTTGACAAAATAGAGGAGGCTATCATAGTGGCCTCAAAGCACAAAAGACACAGAGCATCAGTTCAGAGAGTATTAGATAATAAAGAGATGTACGCTAGAAGAATAAGACATTTATTAATATTTGAACTCTTTGAACCGACTTTGAGACCTCCATTTAAAATAATAGATGGAGTATCCAGAAAAGAACGTATGATAGATTCTGCGCCATTCTATCCGGATCAAATAATACATACATTATTAGTTGCGGCGTTTAAACCGTATTTCATGAAAGGTATGTATGAATTTTGCAGTGCATGTGTACCAGGACGAGGAGTACATTATGGTAAAAAATACGTAGAGCGATGGTTGAAAAATGATTTAAAGAATACCCGATATTTCTTAAAACTTGATATCAGGAAGTATTACCCAAGTTTAAAACCTAAGGTGGTATGGTCTTTGTTGTGTAGAAAATTTAAGGATTCTAAGGCTATGAGAGTTTTGAAAAAGATAGTCTTCGCCTATCCAGGATTACCAATAGGTCTTTTAACCAGTCAATGGTTAGCCAATTTTTGTCTCCAAGGTCTCGATCACTATATAAAAGAGGTTCTTCATATACCGTATTACATTCGATATCTAGATGATATGGTGTTATTTTCGGATGACAAAAAACTTCTACATAAAGCAAGACTTAAAATAAAATGCTACCTATCAAAACTAGGACTAGCCTTGAAGAGTAACTGGCAGGTAAATAAGTTCGATTACGATTATGGTACAGCTCGTAGAAAAGGTCAAGATTTAGATTTCATGGGGTTTAGATTTTTTAGAGATAAAACAATAATAAGAAAAGCTATAAGTTTACGTATCAGAAGACGCGTGAAAAAGGTTTCTAAAACAACCAACCCTCGTATGAAAGACGTTAAGGCGGTGTTATCTTATTTGGGATGGGTAAAACATACGGATAGTTATATATTTTATAACGAAACGTTTGGGAAGTATTTAAGTATTAATAAATTAAGAAAGATGGTGAGTGTTCATGACAGGAAAAAGCAATCTACGACCTCCGAAGTTCAGTATTGTTGAGTTAGCAAACGGTATGTCAGAAATCATGCTTTATGAAAACGTGATTGAAAAAGAAACCATTGATCCAGATGGTGATACACAACCAGTATTTGAATACGATCAGTACGAATTGCATGTAGCATCGAGATCTGGATTGCAACAAGATGTAGATTTGGATTTTGATCAATGGTTATTATTTGCAAAAGGTCAAACATCAAAACCCTTAAGCGATAAAGAAAAACTGGCGGTTCTAGATCAAGTCGTTACCGAACTTATACTTGGAGGTGTCTGATAATGATTGTAAAATTTTTAAGCGAAAAAATCATTAACCACGAATTAACATATGAATACGTGGTTGGCAAACGCCCAGACTTAAAAGAGTCTATAGATTCGTATTTAACGAACAAAGGCTTTTCAAATATGATTCAAAACTAAACACCAAAAAACTTTAGACATCAAGGGGGTATTACTTGGACCAATATCAGATAATTGTAGGTGTAGCGGCTGGAGCACTGACGCTCTTCGCTTTTGGTGGTAAAATATGGGGGGTTGTTTGTAAAGGTTTTGCGTGGGTTTTTCTAAGACCGCATATAGCCATACGGACGACCATAGACGAGAGGTGTATCCAATTGAGCGAACGAATAGAGCAAGTTAGCACCAGACAAGAGACTAAAATTCTTGAGATGAACGCTATGAGCGCTGGTTTGTTGGCCATATTACACGATGTAGTGTTTCAGAGATGTATGCATTTTATTGAAAAAGAGTCAATATCTTGTGACGAACTAGAAAACCTTGAGTATCTTTACAGAGGATATTCGGGTTTGGGTGGTAATGGTACGTGTGAAACTCTTATGCTTAAAGTAAGGACTTTAGATATAACAAATTAAAAGGAGAAATCAAAATGAGTGAAAAAACTAAAACATGGTTAAAAGCAGCTGGTGTCAGAGCAGTTAAAACAGTAGCACAAACAGCTATTGCTACAATCGGTACCACGGCAGTATTAACTGGAGTTGACTGGGCTATTGTGGCTTCGTCTGCAGCCGTTGCTGGTATCGTATCCTTATTAACATCTTTGGCTGGCCTACCAGAAGTTAAAGAGGTCGAATAATGCGATACAAAGTACATATTCAAAATAAAGGATGGACGACATTTTTTGAAGAAGGTCGCTTCGCAGGTACAGTAGGGGAATCCTTACGTATCGAGGCTATTGTTATCGAAGGTGTCGACAAGTACCGAGTCCATATTCAAGACAAAGGTTGGAGCGAATGGGTAAAGGCTGGAGAAATCGCTGGAACCGTTGGTGAAGGAAAACGTATTGAAGCTATTGAAATAAAGGGTACAAACGTCAACTATCGAGTCCACGTTCAAAATGAAGGTTGGTTAGACTGGGCTAGAGATGGTGAAATGGCTGGAACGGAGGGTGGAGGATTGCGAGTAGAAGCTATTCAAATCCTAACCTCAAAAGATCCACTAGCGGTTGATAATAAAGAAGCAAGTATCAAAATCGCACCCAAACCAATTCCTGTGCCAGATCCAAAACCAGTAACCCCATCGCAAAAACCAAAGTCTGGTAAAGTATATTTGGCAGTTGGTCACGGGGTCAGTTCAAATGGCGCTTGGGATAGTGGATGTGTCGATGGTAATCTTACAGAGGCTGATCTGATGTTAGCTATTGGTAAGGTTGCAGTTGCCCATTTACGTAACATGGGCTTTACAGTGCTTTCAGACGCTGATACAAATAATGACAAGAACATTGCTGCATGTGTCGCTGAAGCAAATGCTTGGGGTGCCGATGTATATGTCTCGTTGCATTGCGACTATAACCTAGCTCCATCCGGATTATTACCAATCATATATCCAGGCAGTAACGATGGTATGAATCTTGCGAACAGTCTTATCGCTGCTGTAAACGCGGCTAATGGTCTTAAAGTACGCGGAATCATCCAAAGAGATGACTGGGAAGTATCCGATACAAATATGACAGCATGTATTTTCGAGACTGGAAGTATTCGATATGATATTGGTAAGCTTTTGGACGCGGAGACATACGGAAAAGCTGTAGCACAGGGTATTTACAACGCAATGTAGCCTAAATAAGGCTCAAAATTGGTCAAAAACAGGTCATTTCTTATATAACGCTCATATCCGTGATTTAACAGACTTTAAGGGTTTTAACATATTAAGTGACCTGTAATTTATTTAAACGCTTCTATGGGGCTCTGAGAGGCTATGTTTTTTTTCGGAAGTCCTGTAAAAATGACGTAAAACGAAAAGTGGAGGTACGTAATGGTAAATATGGCGGTAATGTTTGTTCTATCGTTTGTAAGCGTTCAAATAGGTTATTGGTTCTGCTATTTAATGAGACCAAAGACGGTTGGTAACATCCTTATAAACGATACTGAAGGTTTTGATGGTCCGTTTTTATTACTCGAATTAGATGGTAGCGTTAAGGACTTAACTACCAATGCTAAAGTTTGCGTACGAATCGTTAAACAATCCTAACGCGAATAAAACATATCATTATATGAAGTAATAAAATAGGAGGATTAAAACTATGAATGACAGAATTGAAGAATTGTTGGACGAGGTTATTGAATCTGAATTGGAGAAAATGAAAGACTCTTTGGAGAGTCCGGAAGAAAAGAAAGTAACGGTTGATTATTTGGTAAAACTGAATAACATACAAACCGAACGTAAGGAAGTTAAACGTAAAGAAACTGAACTTGAATTAAAGCATTTAGAGTTAGAGGACAAAATAGAAGTCCAATCTGACGATAAAGCGTATAAGGAAGTTTTAGTGAAGCGTGAAATGTTACAGACGTTCGTAAAGGGTGGAATTGAAGTTTTCGGAGTAGTCGCACCAATTATGTTCTATTCGGCATGGATGAAGCGAGGTCTGAGATTTGAAGAGACAGGTACATATACGTCACAGACGTTCAAAGGTTTGTTTGGTAAATTTAAACCAACTAAGTAATACTGATAGGATTGAGAGTTAAAACACTCTCTTTTCTTTTTGGAGATTTACATACGCGAAAAAAACATTGACTTATATGAAGAATAAAAATATAATACGTGGAGGTATTAAAATGGAAAGTATTTTGAGAACAAAGATTGAAGAATTGGAAGAGTTATTAACGGTTGAGATTATCAACACCGCTGGAGGAATATCCGACGACGAGATAGAAGCGCTGATTAATTTAAAACAAACAATTCGACGATCTTTGAAAATAACTGCTGGACGTGAAGAACTTCGAGATGTTAAAAAGATATTCGAACTGAATAAGAGACTTAAAGAATTGGATAAGCCGTTAAACTTTAAAAAGTAATGGTTGATTTGAGGGCGTAAGCTCTCTTTTCTTTTTGCGCGAATTTAACATACCCTTATATGAAGTATATTAAAAGTACGTGGAGGTACAAAGAAATGAATAGAGATAAAATGGTTCGTGAATTTGGAATTGCATTATTGGCTTTTGGATGTGGTGGGTTGACAACAACGGCGGTTATATACCAAAAATTGAAAAACCACAACAAACAAATAAAACAATACGATGACGAAATTTACAACGGTATTATGGAAATGAGAGAAATTGTAAAACAACGTGAACAAGATAGAAACGAAGGATTGGAGTCTTAACAGACTCTTTTCTTTTTGAAGTTTACATACGCCAAAAAAACATATTGTTATATGAAGAACATATTAAAAAGTACGTGGAGGTACGAAAATGAAACTTATGAATTTATTTAAGAAACGATATGATTTGGTTGTGGTATTTAGAGAAAAACGAGAAGTTAGAACAGAGGAATATTTTGCAATCAGAGAGATTTTAGAATCATATCACATAAAAGGTGAAGTGGTTGAGATTTACTCTGATTCGGATTATGTAGCTATTAAAGTTGTCGTTGTCGATAATATCCAAATGATCAGAAGAGACTTAATAGAGAGATTTGGAAAATTGGAAACTCGAGTAGTTGGAAATACAATATTCATTGACTAGAGTCTTAACAGACTCTTTTCTTTTTTTTGCGCGAATTTTACACACCCTTATATGAAGTATATAATCTAGGAGGATTAAAATGAAGACGAAATTAGAAAACAGTTTAGAAGCAATGGTTGCGATGTTGGCATTAAACGTTAAGGAAACAGACGGATGTTTTTTCGATAGTGAGATCTTAGCTATTAAAGCCTTATTGGAAGCTTGTGAAACATGTGTTTCTATTGTTGAATTCAGAAGTGTTTTGGATAATTATATTAAGAAGTTAGAGTCGTAACAGACTCTTTTCTTTTTACGCCAAATAAACATATCATTATATGAAGAAACTAATAAAATATAAAGGAGAATTAAAATGATAAATAAGATAGTTGATAGAATTGTAAAACAGATAGATTTTGCAGGTATGTTTAAAAGACAACCTAAGAAAGAAAGTGTGTTGAAAGATTTATTCAACGATCCAGATGCATTTGAATTCAATGGTTATGTTGAAAATGGCGAAATAAAAATTAGCATACGTAAACGTATGAAAGACGAAAAGGAAGCTTAACAAGCTCCTTTCTCTTTTTGGCACGCGAAAATAACATATCATTATATGAAGAGAAGGCTTAGCTCAGAGGTAGAGCACTGGTGAAAACCCAGGTGTCGTGAGGTTCGA
>Ga0194137_10000107_pt1 | contig 53684 bp, 52 predicted proteins | sample TARM_MetaG_T3_14_FD_134025 | JGI IMG/M metagenome (GOLD analysis project Ga0194137, IMG submission 134025) | Freshwater microbial communities from Pennsylvania, USA, analyzing microbe dynamics in response to fracking - TARM_MetaG_T3_14 (version 2) | ecosystem: Environmental > Aquatic >...
GCTGCTGGCCAGCAGCTGTTCGGTCAGCGCCTGGGCATGCAGTTCCTCGACCTGCTGGCCATAGGGCGTCATGTCCCGGCCGGCGGCGTAGAAGTTGCGCTGGCGCACCTCGGCGGCGTCCAGCCCGAGCCGGCGGGCGATGCCGTCCAGGATCATCTCGATGGCGATGGCGCCCTGGGGGCCGCCAAAGCCGCGGAAGGCGGTATTGCTCTGCGTGTTGGTCTTGGCGCAATAGCCATGCATGGCCACGTGGGGCAGCCAGTAGGCGTTGTCGAGATGGCAGAGGGCCCGGGCCATGACCGGCGCGGACAGGTCGGCGCTGTGGCCTGCGTTGGAGATCAGGTCGATCTCGGCGGCCAGGATGCGGCCGTCGGCGTTGAAGCCCACATCCCAGCGGTAGTCGAAGCCGTGGCGGCGGCCGGTGACGAGGAAGTCGTCGTCGCGGTCCACGCGCAGCTTGACCGGCCTCTTCAGCTTCTGCGCGGCGATGGCGGCGACGCAGGCGAACAGGGCTGATTGAGATTCCTTGCCGCCAAAGCCGCCGCCCATGCGCCGGCATTGCACGGCCACGCGGTGGGCGTGCCAGCCCAGGCAATGGGCGACGAGCTGCTGCATCTCGCTGGGGTGCTGGGTGGAGCAGTGCACCAGCAGGCCTTCGCCGCCTTCCTGCGGCACGGCCAGGCTGATCTGGCCTTCGAGATAGAACTGTTCCTGGCCGCCCAGGCTCCAACTGCCTTGCAGGCGATGAGGTGCGGTCGGCAGCTGCTTGTCCGGCTCGCCGCGCGTGAGGTGCATGGGCGGCAACACATACTGGCCTTTGGCATGCGCGTCGAGGGCCGTCAGCACCGGCGGCAGCGGTTTGGCCTGGATGACCTGCTTGGCCAGCCCCGCCGCGCGGCGGGCCAGCTCGCGATTCGTCGCGATGACGGCGAATACCGGCTGGCCGACGTAGCGCAGTTCGTCTGCAGCCAAGATGGGATCGTCATGCAGCAGCGGGCCGCAGTTGTTCTCGGCGGGGATGTCAGCCGCGCTGAGCACGGCGACGACGCCGGGCATCTGGCGGATGCGTTCCAGGTCAACACCGACCAGCTTGCCATGGGCGATGGGCGACAGGCCCAGGGCCGCATGCAGCGTTCCCGCGGGTTCGGGCAGGTCGTCGGTATAGGGCGCGGCGCCGCTGACGTGCAGATGGGCCGACTCGTGCGGCGTCGACTTGCCGACCACGGGTTGCAGCGCGGGCAGGGCTTCGGGCTTGTTCATACGGCCTCCCGCCGGGCCGCCCCAAGGGAGGCCGAGCCCCCTCGGAGGGCAGTGAGCGAAGCGAGCGTGGGGGCTGTCATGCGGCCACCTCCTGCATCGAAGGCCAGATGCCGATGGGAATCGCCCCGGCGGTCTCCAGCCACAGCTTGATGAACAGGTTCTGCGCGACTTTCAGCCGGTAGCCGGCGGAGGCCCGCATATCGGTCATGGGCTTGAAGTCCTGCGCCAATGCGGCCGTGGCCGCATTGGCCGCAGCTTCGCTCCAGGGCTGGCCAACGACAGCGGCTTCGGCGGCCGAAGCGCGCTTGACGATGGCCGCCATGCCGCCGAAGGCGAAGCGCGCCTCCTGCACGAGGCCAGCGTCCAGCCTCAGCGCCAGCACGGCGCAGACGGCCGAGATGTCGCTGTCATGCCGCTTGGCGATCTTGTGGGCGCTGAAGCACCAGTCGGCCGAGGGCAGGGGAACGAGCAGGGCTTCGACAAACTCGCCGGGCCGCAGGTCCTTCTTCATGTAATCGAGATAGAAGTCCTGCAGCTTGATGCGGCGCTGCGTGGCGCCGCGGCGCAGGATGAGGTCGGCGCCCAGAGCGATCAGGGCCGGCGCGCCGTCGCCGATGGGCGAGCCGTTGGCGATATTGCCGCCCAGCGTGCCGGCATGTCGCACCGGGGGCGAGGCAAAGCGCAGCCACAGCTCGCGCAGCTGGGGCACGGCGGCGGTCAGGGCGGCCCAGCTGTCTTCCAGCGAGGCGGCGGCGCCTATCCAGAGGCTGCCGCCATCGTTGCGGATCTCCTTCAGCGCCGTGACCCGACCCGTGTAGATGATGTCGCCCAGATCGCGGAACTGCTTGTTGACCCAGAGGCCGACGTCGGTCGAGCCGGCCAGCAAGGTCGCTTGCGGATAGGTCTCGCGCAACAGGGCCAGGTCCGGAATGCTTTGCGGCGCATGGAAGCGGGCGCCGGCGTGGGCGTAGTCCAGCGGCACGTCAGAGGCCAGGGCCTGCAGGGCCGCGGCGATGGGCGCGCGGTCCAGGCAGCGGGCGGGGCCATCGAACATCTGCTCGCCGGCGTCCAGGATGGGTCGGTAGCCGGTGCAGCGGCAGAGATTTCCGGCCAGGGCGTCGGCCAGTTGCTGGCGGGTGGGTTGGGTGCCGGCGGCCTGGTGGGTCTCGTAGCAGGCCGTCAGGCTCATGACGAAGCCGGGGGTACAGAAGCCACACTGCGAGCCGTGGCAGTCCACCAGGGCCTGCTGGGCAGGGTTGAGCTGCTCGGGGCCGCCCAGGTCTTCGACGGTCAACAGGGCGCGGCCGTCCAGGGTGGGCAGGAACTGGGTGCAGGCGTTGACGTTGCGCAGCTGCAGCTGGCCGTCAGGGCCAAGTTCGCCCTGGATGACGGTGCAGGCGCCACAGTCGCCCTCGGCGCAGCCTTCCTTGGTGCCGGTGCAGCCGGCATGCTCGCGCAGGTACTGCAGCACGGTGGTCGTCGGGGGCAGGTTGCCCACCTCGACGACCCCGCTACGGTGGAAAAAACGGATGGGTCGGGTGTTCATGCTGCCCTGGATTGTGGTCCGTTGCCTCAGAATTGCCATATGAGTTTTACTAACCAGGAAAAATTCGCCACTGACCCTCCCCGCCGCTGGGCCTTGCGGGGTGACCTGCTCGATTTCACTGCGGCACCACGCTGGGGCGACACCGAATCGCCGGCCGTGCGTTTCGACAAGGACCACTGGCTACTGATCGAGGACGGCCGCATCGTTGGCCGACAGGCCTCAGAACCGGACGACAGCTGGGAGCGCAAGGACCATGCCGGCAAGTTGGTGTTGCCGGGCTTCATCGACACCCATGTCCACTGCCCGCAGTTGGAGGTCATCGCCTCCTATGGCACCGAGCTGCTGGACTGGCTGAAGCGCTACACCTTTCCGACTGAATGCGCCTTCGCCGACCCCGCGCGCAGCCACGCTGGCGCCGAGCTCTTCCTGGACGCCCTACTGGCCAGCGGCACGACCTCTGCCGTCGTCTTCGCCACCGTGCACAAGGTCTCGGCCCAAGCGCTGTTCGAGAGCGCCGCGGCGCGCGGCATGCGCCTCATCACTGGCAAGGTGCTGATGGACCGCCACGCGCCGGATGGCCTGAGGGACGACGTGGTGCAGGCCGAGAAGGACTGCATTGACCTGATCAGCCGCTTCCATGGCCGCGACAGGCTGGCCTATGCCGTCACCGTGCGCTTCGCGCCGACCAGCACGCCCGAGCAGCTCGCCATGGCCGGCGCCCTGTGCCGGGCCGATGCCAGCCTCTACATGCAGACCCACGTGGCCGAGAACCGCGCCGAGGTGGCCTGGGTGGGCGAGCTCTTCCCCCAGGCGCGCAGCTATCTGGACGTGTATGACGGCGTCGGCCTGGTGCACGAGCGCTCGGTGCTGGCCCATGGCATCTACCTGGACCCGCATGACCGCGTCGTCGTTGCCGACCGCGGCGCCCAGGTCGCCCATTGCCCGTCGAGCAACCTCTTCCTGGGCAGCGGGCTGTTCGACTGGCGCGACGCTGCCTTCAACATCAGCATGGCGTCGGACGTTGGCGGTGGCACTTCGTTGAGCCTGCCGCGCAATATGCAGGACGCCTACAAGATCCAGGCCCTGCGCGGTGAGCGCCTGACGGCCTGGGCCGCCCTGCACGCGGCCACCCGCGGTGCGGCCGAGGCGCTGCAGCTGGGCGACGAGATCGGCGGCCTGTCAGTGGGCCAGATGGCGGATATCTGTGTGTGGGATTGGGCGCCCGGGCCCGTGGCCCAGGCCCGCGACGCCGTCGCGCGCGAGCTGCATGAACGCGTCTTTGCCTGGATGACGCTGGCTGACGAGCGCAATCTCGCCGCCTGCTTTGTTGCCGGCCGTCAACGCGTCTGAGCGGCCTGTCCCCCGATTCCGCCGCTTCGTCACAACCCTGATGGGAGAAGGCGACGGGGCTGGCTAGAGTCTGCCCACTCAATTCCACGGAGACTCCATGAGCCGACCCCTGCTGACCCTCGTCGCGTCGCTGGCCCTGTTGGCCGCCGCTCCCAAGGCCGCCACCGCTGCCGACAAGCCGGCCGCCGCCGCGCCCAGGCCCGCCAAGCGCTACACCATCGAGCAGTTCATGGCCACCGTCAACATCGGCGGCGCCAGCTTCTCGGCGGACGAGAGACGCATCCTCTTCCACAGCAACGAGACCGGCATATTCAACGTCTACGCCATGCCGGTCGCCGGCGGCAAGCCGGTGCAGCTGACGAACTCCAAGACCGACAGCCACTATGCCGTCGGCTTCTTCCCGGGCGACGACCGCTTCCTCTACACCCGCGACCAGGGTGGCAACGAACTCAACCACCTCTATGTGCGCGAGCTCGACGGCAGCGAGAAGGACCTGACGCCAGGCGACAAGCTCAAGGCCTCCTTCGCCGGCTGGAGCGGCGACGAGACGGCCTTCTACGTCACCAGCAACGAGCGCGACGAGCGCTTCTTCGACCTCTACCGCTACGACGCCAAGTCCTATGCCCGCACCCTGGTCTTCAAGAACGAGGCCGGCTGGGAGGTTGCCGACATCAGCCGCGACGGCCGCTGGCTGGCCCTGGCCAAGGTCAACACCACGGCCGACTCCGACGTGCACCTTGCCGACCTGAAGAGCGGCGAGATCAAGCACATCACCAAGCACAGCGGCGTGGCCCAGTACGCACCCCAGGACTTCACGCCCGACGGCAAGGAACTGCTGATGACGAGCAACGACGGCGGCGAATTCACCCGCGTCATTGCCTACGACATCGCCAGCGGCGCCACCCGCGAGGTCGAGAAGGCCGACTGGGACGTGGCCTACACCGCCTTCTCCAAGGACGGCCATCACCGCGTCACCGGCGTCAATGCCGATGCCAGCATCGCGCTGCGCCTGTACCGCGACGGCAAGCCCATCGCCCTGCCCAATCTGCCCGGCGGCGAGGTGCGCGGCGTGACCTTCTCGCGCAGCGGCAAGCGCATGGCCTTCTATGTCAACGGCGACCGCTCGCCCAACAACCTCTTCGTGGCCGATGTGGGCTCCAGCGCTGCGCCCAGGCAGCTGACGCAGAGCCTGTCCAAGGACATCGATCCCAACGAACTGGTCGATGCCTCCATCGCCCGCTTCAAGAGCTTTGACGGCATGGTCATCCCGTCGGTCTACATGGTCCCGAAGGAGGCCTCGCCGACCCACAAGGTGCCGGCCATCGTCTGGGTGCATGGCGGCCCCGGCGGCCAGACCATGCGCGGCTACTCGGCGCTGATGCAGTACTTCGTCAACAACGGCTATGCGGTGCTGGGCATCAACAACCGCGGCAGCTCGGGCTATGGCAAGAGCTTCTTCACGGCCGACGACGGCAAGCATGGCCGCGAGCCGCTGTGGGACTGCGTCGAGGCCAAGACCTTCCTGGCCAGCACCGGCGTCATCGACCCCGAGCGCATCGGCATCGTCGGCGGCAGCTATGGCGGCTATATGGTGCTGTCGGCCCTGGCCTTCCGTCCCGAGGCCTTCAAGGTCGGCATCGACATCTTCGGCGTCAGCAACTGGGTACGCACGCTGGAGAGCATCCCGCCCTATTGGGAAGCGTTCCGCCAGGCCCTCTACCAGGAGATCGGCGACCCGGTGAAGGACCGCGAGCGCCTGATCGCCACCTCGCCTCTCTTCCATGCTGGCGAGATCAGGAAGCCGCTGATGGTCATCCAGGGCGCCAACGATCCGCGCGTCATCAAGCCCGAGAGCGACGACATCGTCGCGGCGGTCAAGAAGAACGGCGTGCCGGTGGACTACTTGGTGTTCGACGACGAGGGCCACGGCTTCTCTAAGAAGAAGAACACGCTGGAGGCCAACCGCCGCATGGTCGAGTTCCTGGATAAATACCTCAGGCCCGGCGTGGGCAAGTTAGGGGAGAAGTGATGTTCAGCTTCCTGCTCTGGTGCATCCTGTTCGTGATCTGCTGGCCGCTGGCCATCCTGGCCCTCGTGATGTGGCCGCTGGTGTGGCTGATCTCGCTGCCCTTCAGGCTGCTGGGCATCGCGGTCGATGGCGCGTTTGGCTTGCTGCGCGCCATCGTCATGCTGCCGGCGCGGGTGCTGGGAGGCCGTTAGGCCGCGGTCACAGGTCTGTCGACACCCCAACGCCGGTAGAGCTCGGCGGCCGAGCCCGTGCGCAACCACTGCTCGAAGGACTGGTCGTAGCGCTGGGACAGCGCTTCGCCCGCGGCACTGCGCGCGAACGCCATGTGGCCGTGCAGTACGTCCATGGGCGGCGAGCAGCGCGCCACGGCGTCGGCAAGATTCAGGCGCTGTAGCACCGGTTGGCAGTTGCGGTCGTTGGCGGCGAACAACTCGACGCGCCTCTTGGTCAGCATCTGCAGGCCGGCATCGACGCTCTGCACCCAGGTCAGCTGGGTCATGGCCGTCTTCATCCGCTCGAAGCGGCTGCCGTAGGCCCAGCCGCGCACGGCGGCCACCGGCGTCTGGGCCAGCTCGGCGAAATCGCCCGTCCAGCGCGCCTCCTCGCCGCGGCGGGCATACCAGGCCATGGCGTCGGAATAGAAAGGACGCACGCTGAACAGCATGCGGGCTTCGCGCTCCGGCGTGCGGTAGGGGCCGACCAGGATGTCGGCCTCGCCCTGTTCGATCATCAGCTGGGCCCGCGGCCAGGGCAGCCATTCGCAGCGCACGCCGTCGCCGAACAGCAGGGCCAGCAGCTCCACGGCCAGCCCTCTGGGCGGCTGGCCCTCGGCGCCTTCGAAGATGCGCGCAAACTGCGAGCCCACCGCGCGCAGCGGTGCTGCCTGGGCCGGGGCCATCAGCCCCAGGCCCGTCATCCAACCCAGTCCCGCCTTGCACCACACGCGCCGTGTCGACATGGCTCATGCCTCCGCCGGAGATGGCGTCGATGATGCGCTGGGCGTCAGGGAATGTCGATCTCGTGCAGGCCGTAGCCATGGCCCGCGCGGCGGTCCGCGAAGAAGCAGCGCAGGGTCTCGCGCGTGGTCTTGAAGGCGATGTCGTCCCAGGGAATCTCGTCCTCGGCGAACAGGCGCGCCTCCAGCGATTCCGGCCCGGGATTGAAGTCCGGCGAGATCAGACGGGCGCGGTAGAAGAGGTGGATCTGTCCCACGCGCACGACGTTGAGCACCGTGTACAGCGGCCCCATCTCGATGTCGGCCCCGGCCTCCTCGCGCGTCTCGCGCCAGGCGCCTTCGGCCAAGGTCTCGTTCAGCTCCATGAAGCCAGCCGGCAGCGTCCACAGGCCGTGGCGCGGCTCGATGGCGCGGCGGCACAGCAGCACGCGGCCATCGGCTTCCCAGATCGGCAGGGTGCCCACCACGTTCAGCGGGTTCTGGTAGTGGATGGCGCCACAGCCCGGGCAGACCGCGCGCTCGCGGTTGTCGTCGGCCGGGATGCGGTATTCCACGGCGGTGCCGCAGTTGGGGCAGTGTCTGAGCGGGGCGGGGAAGGGCATGCGGGCCAGTTTAGAAGGGACCAGAATCCTGGTCATGAAGCTCTACAACTACTTTCGTTCGTCCGCCTCTTGGCGCGTGCGCATCGGCCTGGCGCTCAAGGGCCTGGAGTACGACTACGCGGCCATCCACCTGGCCAAGAACGAGCAGTTCGCCGAGCCCTTCGCCAACCAGCAGGTCTCCCACCTGGTGCCGGCCCTGGTGCTGGACGACGGGCGCTGGCTCAGCCAGTCCATGGCCATCCTCGAATACCTGGACGAGACCTACCCCGAGCCGCCGCTTCTGCCCAAGAGTGCGCTCGAGCGGGCGCAGGTGAGGGCGTTGGCCCAGGACATCGCTTGCGACATCCACCCCATCAACAATCTGCGGGTGCTGCGCTATCTCAAACATGATCTCGGCCAGGAGCAGGCCACGGTGGACCGCTGGTACCGCCATTGGGTCGCCACCGGCCTTGCCATCGTCGAGCAGCGCTTGGCTCAAACAGCCGGGCAATTCTGCTTCGGTGACACGCCGGGCCTGGCCGATTGCGCACTGATACCCCAGGTCTACAACGCCGAGCGCTTCGAGTGCCCGCTGGAGGCCTACCCGACGGTGATGCGCGTCAACGCCGCCTGCCTGGCCCTGCCGGCCTTTGCCAACACCCATCCCAGCGTCTGCCCCGATGCCGCTTGACCCGAACTGGTTGCGGCCCGACTGGCCCGAAGTGACCGCCTTCATGACGACGCGAGGCCCCAACTTTGGCCGCAAGGCGGGCGATCCGGCCCAGGCCCTGGCCAACCGTGCCGGGCTGGCCGAGGCGCTGGGCGCGCGGCCCGTGTTCTTGGACCAGGTCCATGGTGCCGACGTCGTGCGCCTGCGGGCCGATTGGTATGACGACAACGCGCCCAAGGCCGACGCGGCCGTGTCGACCGACCCCGGGCTGGCGGTGGCCATCCTCGTCGCCGACTGCCTGCCCGTGCTGTTCACCGCGCCCGGTGGCGTGGCCGGTGCGCATGCCGGCTGGCGTGGCCTGGCGGCCGGTGTGCTCGAGAACACGGCCAAGGAACTCTGCGAGGCGACCGGCTGCGAGCCGCGTGACGTGAAGGCCTGGCTGGGTGCCTGCATCGGCCCCGAGGCCTTCGAGGTCGGGCCGGAGGTCGTGGCCGCTTTCGGCCGCCAGGCGATGGAGCGCGATCAACCGGGGTTTCTGTACCGACCCAACCCCGAGCCTCGCTGGCGTGCCGACCTGCCCTTGCTGGCTCGCGAACGCTTGACCTCGGTCCATGTCACCCAAATCAGCGGCGGCTCGTGGTGTACGCTGACCGATGATTCAGCCTTCTTCTCGTTCCGGGGCGAGGCCCTCGGCCGGCCCCGGGGCCGCATGGCCGCCTGCATCAGCCTCGGCCGCTAGTTCGGCGGCACGCCGCCGACGCTTGCGGCCCGGCGTGCCGAGGATGTACATCAACAAGCCCAGAGGCAGGACGCCATAGAGCATCAGCGTGACGAAAGCACCGAAGAGCGTGCCCTGGGGGCTCAGGGCTTCGGCCGCGGCCATCATCAGTGCGACATAGGCCCAGGCGATCGCAACGAGGTACATGTGTCATTGGCACGTCAGGGCGTGCAGGTACAAAACGGGTTCCGCGAGATGTGGCAAGCTTATTGCAACGGATCGAGACAACACCGCTGAGGCGGGAGCTCCGAGGAAGACATGGCCACTCGCAAGAAGAACGACGCGCAGCCCGCGGTGGACGGACAAGCGTTTGCAGACTTGATGCAGCAGATGGCCCATTTGCCGCAGATATCCCCCACCACGCTGGCCGAACTGCAGGCCGACTATCTGAAGCAGGCCACGGAGCTGTGGAACGCCTCACTGGGCCAGGGCGAGGCTCCGGCGGTCAGCGACCGGCGCTTCGCGGCGCCCGAATGGCGGGCCAACCCGGCCGCCAGCTTCATGACCCAGCTCTATCTGCTCAACGGCCGCACGCTGAGCAAGATGGCTGAACAGGTCGAAGCCGACGACAAGACCAAGGCGCGCATCCGCTTCGCCGTGCAGCAGTTTGTCGATGCGGCCTCGCCGAGCAACTTCCTGGCGTTCAATCCTGAAGCGCAGAAGCTCGCGCTCGATAGCCATGGTGAAACCCTGGCCCGTGGCCTGCAGCATTTGTGGGGCGATGTGCAGCGCGGCCATGTGTCGCAGACGGATGAGAGCGCCTTCGAGGTGGGCAAGAACGTCGCCACTACGGCCGGCAGCATCGTGTTCGAGAATCAACTCTTCCAGCTCATCGAATACGCGCCGCTGACGGCCGAGGTCTACACGCGGCCCTTCCTGCTGGTGCCGCCCTGCATCAACAAGTTCTACATCCTCGACCTGCAGCCGGACAACTCGCTGATCCGCTATGCCGTCAGCGAAGGCCATCGCGTCTTCGTCGTCAGCTGGCGCAACCCCGACGAGTCGGTCAAGCACCTGACCTGGGATGACTACATCGAGCAGGGCGCCATCCAGGCCATCCGCGTCGTGCAGGCCATCTCGGGTCAGGACCAGATCAACGCCCTGGGCTTCTGCGTCGGCGGCACCATCCTGGCCACAGCCCTGGGCGTGCTGGCCGCGCGCGGTGAGCAGCCGGCCGCCAGCCTCACGCTGCTGACCACGCTGCTGGACTTCGCCGACAACGGCATCCTGGACATCTTCGTCGACGAGGCCATGGTGCGCCTGCGCGAGGCCACGCTGGGCCCCGATTCGCCCAAGGGCCCGCAGCTGCTGCACGGCCAGGAGCTGGCCACCACCTTCAGCTTTCTGCGCCCCAACGACTTGGTCTGGAATTACGTCGTCGGCAACTACCTGAAGGGCGAGCAGCCGCCGCCCTTCGACCTGTTGTACTGGAACGGCGACTCCACCAATCTGCCCGGTCCCATGTACTGCTGGTATCTGCGCCACACCTATCTGCAGAACGAGCTGAAGCTACCGGGCAAGCTGACCGTCTGCGGCGAGAAGCTGGACCTGGGCGCCATTCAAGCGCCGGTCTACATCTACGGCTCGCGCGAGGATCACATCGTGCCCTGGCAGGCCGCCTACCGCAGCACTCAGATCCTGAAGGGCAAGAAGCGCTTCGTGATGGGGGCCTCGGGCCATATCGCCGGCGTCATCAACCCGCCGGCCAAGGTCAAGCGCAGCCACTGGATCGCCAAGAGCACGGCCCTGCCGGCCGACCCCGAGGCCTGGTTCAAGAGCGCGACCGAACACCCCGGCAGCTGGTGGACGGACTGGTCGGCCTGGCTTGCCTCGCATGCCGGCGCCAAGAAGCCCGCGCCCAAGACGCCGGGCAACCGCAAGTTCAAGCCGATCGAGCCGGCGCCCGGTCGCTATGTAAAAGTGAAGGCTTAAGGAGACTCTCATGAGCAAGCAAGACATCGTCATCGTCGCCGCCGCCCGCACCGCCATCGGCAAGTTCGGCGGCACCCTGGCCAAGACGCCCGCCAGCGAGCTGGGCGCGGCCGTCATCCAGGACCTGCTGCGCCGCACGGGTCTCGCCGGTGACCAGATCAACGAGGTCATCCTCGGCCAGGTGCTGACCGCTGGCGTCGGCCAGAACCCGGCCCGCCAGGCCGTCATCAAGTCCGGCCTGCCCCAGGCCGTGCCGGCCATGACCATCAACAAGGTCTGCGGCTCGGGCCTGAAGGCCGTGATGCTGGCGGCCCAGGCCATCCGCGACGGCGACAGCGAGATCGTCATCGCCGGCGGCCAGGAGAGCATGAGCGTGAGCCCCCACGTGCTGAACGGCTCGCGCGACGGCCAGCGCATGGGCGACTGGAAGATGGTCGACACCATGATCGTCGACGGCCTGTGGGATGTGTACAACCAGTACCACATGGGCATCACGGCCGAGAACGTCGCCAAGAAGTACGGCATCACCCGCGAGCAGCAGGATGCCCTTGCCCTGGCCTCTCAGCAGAAGGCTGCTGCCGCTCAGGACGCCGGCCGCTTCAAGGACGAGATCGTCCCCTTCACGATCCCGCAGAAGAAGGGCGACCCCATCGTTTTCGCGGCCGACGAGTTCATCAACCGCAAGACCAACGCCGACGCCCTGGCCGGCCTCAAGCCCGCCTTCGACAAGGCCGGCAGCGTGACCGCCGGCAATGCCTCGGGCCTGAACGACGGTGCCGCCGGTGTGGTCGTCATGACGGCCGCCAAGGCCGCGGCCCTCGGCCTCACGCCCCTGGCCCGCATCGCCTCATACGCGTCTGCGGCCCTTGATCCGGCCTACATGGGCATGGGTCCCGTTCCCGCGGCGCGCAAGGCCCTGGAGCGCGCCGGCTGGAAGCCCGCCGATCTCGACCTGCTCGAAATCAACGAGGCCTTCGCGGCCCAGGCCTGTGCCGTGCACAACGAGATGGGCTGGGACCTCAGCAAGGTCAACGTGAATGGTGGCGCCATTGCGCTGGGCCACCCCATCGGCGCCAGCGGCTGCCGCGTCCTCGTCACGCTGCTGCACGAGATGATCAAGCGCGATGCCAGGAAGGGCATCGCTTCCCTGTGCATCGGCGGCGGCATGGGCGTGGCCCTGACCGTCGAACGTTGAAAATTTTCCCCGTCCAACCAAAAGGAGACATCCAATGAGCCAAAAAGTTGCCTACGTCACGGGCGGCATGGGCGGTATCGGCACCGCCATCTGCCAGCGCCTGCACAAGGAAGGCTTCAAGGTCATCGCCGGGTGCGGGCCGAGCCGCGACTACCAGAAGTGGCTCGACGAGCAGAAGGCCCTGGGCTACACCTTCTATGCCTCGGTCGGCAACGTGGCCGACTGGAACTCGACGGTCGAGGCGTTCCAGAAGGCCATCGGTGAGCACGGCGCCATCGACGTGCTGGTCAACAACGCCGGCATCACCAAGGACCGCATGTTCCTGAAGATGACGCCGGAAGACTGGCATGCCGTCATCGATACCAATCTGAACTCCATGTTCAACGTCACCAAGCAGGTGGTGCCGGGCATGGTGGAAAAGGGTTGGGGCCGCATCATCCAGATCTCGTCGGTCAACGGCGAGAAGGGCCAGGCCGGCCAGACCAACTACTCGGCCGCCAAGGCCGGCATGCATGGCTTCACCATGGCCCTGGCCCAGGAGCTGGCAGCCAAGGGCGTGACGGTCAACACCGTCAGCCCGGGCTATATCGGTACCGACATGGTCAAGGCCATCAAGCCTGAGATCCTGGAAAAGATCGTCGCCACCATCCCCGTCAAACGCCTGGGCACACCCGAGGAGATCGGCTCCATCGTCGCCTGGCTGGCCAGCGAGGACAGCGGCTTCTCCACCGGCGCGGACTTCTCCTGCAACGGCGGCATGCACATGGGGTAGTGACTGCGGACAGCCAGCAGCGCCTGCGCGCAGATGGCTGCCTCAGGCACGGCCGGGCGCCTGTAGGCGACTGGCCCGGAGAGCACCGAGGTCAGTCCTGAGGACTGACCGGCGCCTGCCGAACGACCATGGCCATGCTGGGCCGTGGGCATGATGGCCGCACAGCAAGCTTGGCGAAAGCCGGCCGCGATGCGCCCGGCTTTTTTGGTGCGCTCAGCATGAGCGCACTCTCGCGGGTGCAAGTCCCGTCGTAAGTTGATCACGACGAACGAAGTGAAGCGCAACTGCATGAGGGCGGCCAAGCTGACGGGTCCGGGCGAGGTCTGGCTGCAAAGCCTGCCCTTCTCACACCTGGCTTCGCGCATCTTCGCGGCCGCGCCGCAGATGGGCGGCCACAAGAAAGAAGGCTCGGTTCTGGGCGGTTTTGGCGCCGGCGGCCTGCTGGGCGGCATCCTTGGAGGCGATGACGAGTGAAGACCGAATCGAGTCCCTGCGGACTCGGTGACGCTTCACGTGTTGCCGGAGCTCTGCGGAGGCGCGGCCTGCAAGGCGAGTAAGCGGCCCGGTAAACTGCGGCGTTGTGGAGGGCGGCGACTGCCGCCCTTTCTGTTTTGCAAGGACTTCTTCAGATGTTTCGTCGCAGCGCCTTCGCGCTCCTGATGCTGCTGGCCGGCCTGGCCCAAGCGAATGGCCGCCCGCCGGTCTTCGTGCTCAATTCCCTGGATGCTGACATCTCGGTCGTCGACCCGGCCAGCTTGGCTGTCGTCAAGCGCATCCCGACGGGCAAGGAGCCCCACCACCTCTATCTGTCGCCCGATGAGAAGTCGCTCATCGTCGCCAACGCGTTGGCCGACTCTCTGACCTTCATCGACCCGCGCACGGCCGAGGTCCAGCGTGTGGTGCGTGGCATCCCCGACCCCTACCACCTGCGCTTCTCGCCGGACATGAAGTGGTTCGTCACGGCCTCCAACCGCCTGGACCGCGTCGACCTCTACCGCTGGCAGGGCAGCGCCGCCACCGAGCCGCTGCAGCTGGTCAAGCGCATCCCGTCACCCAAGACGCCGAGCCACCTCAACATCGACACCAAGAGCACGACCCTCTACGTCAGCCTTCAGGACAGCGACGAGCTGCTGGCCATCGACCTGACGACGCAGAACGTCAAGTGGAAGCAGGTCGTCGGCAAGATGCCGGCCGACATCTATCTGACGCCGGACGACCGCTTCATCCTCGTCGGCCTGACCGGCGACAAATTCGTCGAGGTCTGGGACGTCAGTGGCGTGGGCGCGCCCAAGCTCGCCAAGCGCATCCTGACCGGCGCCGGCGCCCACTCCTTCCGCGCCTGGGGCGACAAGCGCCATGTGCTGGTCAGCAACCGTGCGGCCAACACCATCAGCAAGATCGACCTGACGACGCTGGCCGTCGTCGACCAGTACCCCGCGCCGGCCGGTCCCGACGATATGGAGCTGTTGACCGACGGCAAGACCCTCTTGGTCACCTCGCGCTGGGCCGGCAAGCTCACGCAGATCGACACCGCCACACACAGGGTCGTGAAGCAGGTCAAGGTGGGCAAGTCGCCGCACGGCATCTGGACGCTCGATCACACGCCGCGTCTATGAAAGCTTGGTTGTTGGCGCTTGTGGCCACCGCGGCCGCCGCGCAACCGGCTTGCGACAAGCCGGTCTATCTCACCTTCGACACCGGTCATATGGGTGTCGCGCCGCTGATCGCCGAAACGCTGAAGAAGCACAACGCCAAGGCGACCTTCTTCCTCGCAAGCGAGCCCACTCAGACGGGCGGCACGACGCTGGACGAGACCTGGGCGCCCTGGTGGCGCGAGCGCGTAGCCGAGGGCCATGACTTCGGTGCCCACACCTGGGACCACGACATCTTCATGGAAGACGTGTTGGATGCCGACGGCAAGGTGGTGCGCTTCAAGGTGCGCACCCAGGCCGGCGTCAACCCGCCCGTCGTGCGCGAGCTCACGCCCGAGCAGTACTGCGAGAGCCTTCAGCGCGTCGGCGAACGCTTCACGGCCATGACGGGCAAGGCCCTTGGCCCCATCTTCCGTGCGCCGGCGGGGCGCACGTCCAGGGCCCTGTTGAACACGGCCAAAGCCTGCGGCTTCACGCATGTGGGCTGGAGCAGCGCCGGCTTCCTGGGCGATGAGTTGCCGAGCCAGAGCCACCCCAACGGCCAACTGCTGGAGAAGGCGCTGCGCGACATCAAGCCGGGCGACATCCTGCTCGCCCACCTCGGCATCTGGGAACGCCAAGACCCCTGGGCGCCCGCGGTGCTGGAGCCGCTGATGACGGGCCTGGAGCAGCGGGGCCTATGCTTTGCACCGCTGCGCGAGCATCCGCGCTTCGCCAGCCTGTTCAAGGCCGTTGAAACCAAGGTCGCCTTGAAGACGGAACCCAAGGCCTACGCCCGCAAGCCGTGATTGACTGGATCGTCAACACCTTCGACGCTGCCCAGACCTGGCTCTTCGAGTCGGTCGTGCTGCCGGTGGTGTTCGGCCTGGGTTTCGGCAATCTGCTGGAAGACGCCTTCGCTGCCACCGGCTGGCTGCTGCTGGGCCTGATCCAGGTCGCCGTCATCGTGCTGGGCATCGGCATGCTGGAGCGGCGCTGGCCCGTCGAGCCCATCACCGACCATGCGGCCGTGCGCACCGACGTCATCTACACACTGATCCACCGCCTCGGCCTGGTGCGACTGGCGATGTTCTTCAGCGTCGAGCCGCTGTGGGACGGCATTGCCGGCCAGCTGCGCATGGCCGGCCTGCCGACCTGGCAGCTCGACGCCATCTGGCCCGGCGTGACCGACGTCGGCTGGGTCAGCTTGGCGCTCTACCTCGTCGTCTTCGACTTCGTCGGCTACTGGCTGCACCGCGCCCAGCATCAGTTCAACTGGTGGTGGGCGCTGCACAGCCTGCACCACAGCCAGCGCCAGATGACGATGTGGAGCGACAACCGCAACCACCTGCTGGACGACGTCATCCTCGCCACGGCCCTGGCCCTGCTGGCCCGCCTGATCGGCGTCGAGCCGGGCCAGTTCGTCGCCATCACCGTCATCACCCGGTTGCACGAGAGCCTGCAGCATGCCAATGCGCGCATCAGCTTCGGCCGCATCGGCGAGAAGCTGTTGATCAGCCCGCGCTTTCATCGCCTGCATCACAGCATCGGCATCGGCCATGAATCGGGCGGCCGCGGCACGCTGGGCGGCCACAACTTCGGCATCCTGCTGCCGCTGTGGGATCTGCTGTTCGGCACGGCCAGCTTCCAGAATCGCTTCGACGCCACCGGCGTGCGCGACCAGCTGCCGGAAGAGGGCGCGCGCGACTATGGCCGCGGCTTCTGGCGCCAGCAATGGCTGGGGGTGACCCGGCTGTTCGGCTCGTTCAGGAAAGCCGCTTGATGCAAAGCCTCATCGACTCCTTCTGGCGCGCCGCCGCGTACTGCCTGCATCCGCGCGTCATTGGCCTGTCGCTGCTGCCGCTGGTCATCGCCGGCCTGGGTGTGTTCGGCTTCATGTTCTTCTTTTGGGAAGGGGCGCTGGCCAGCTTGCGCGCCACGCTGGAAAGCTGGCACCTGGTCGAGAGCCTCCTGCAGTGGCTGGACAGCTTCGGCCTGCAGGGCTTTCGCAGCATGCTGACCATCATCATCCTGCTGGCCGCTTTGCTGCCCGCCATCATCCTGCTGAGCCTGTTGCTCGTCGCGCTGCTGATGACGCCGGCCATTGTGCGCATGGTGGCGCAGCGGCGCTTCCCGCTGCTGGAGAAGAAGCGCGGCGGCACGCTGCTGCAGAGCGTGGCGGCGTCGCTGGGTGCCACGCTGATCGCGCTGGTGCTCATCGTGCTGTCCATGCCGCTGTGGCTGATCCCGCCCCTGGTCATGGTGCTGCCGCCGCTGATCTGGGGCTGGCTGGCCTACCGCGTGTTCGGCTTCGACGTGCTGGCCGAGCACGCCTCGACAGAAGAGCGCCGCGCGCTGCTGAAGGAGCACCGCGTGCCGATGATGGTCATGGGCGTCGTCTGCGGCTACCTGGGTGCCGCGCCCTCACTGATCTGGGCTGTCAGCGCGATGGCGCTGGCGCTGGCGCCGCTGCTCGTGCTGGTGTCCATCTGGCTGTACACGCTCGTGTTCGCCTTCTCCACCGCCTGGTTTTCGCATTACGCGCTGGCCGCCCTGCAGGCGCGGCGGGCGGCGGAACCGGTGGCTGAATCTGCCGTCCTCATCGAAAGCTGAACGCATGCAAGTTGGGCTGATCATCATTGGCGACGAGATCCTCTCGGGCAAACGCCAGGACTCGCATCTGGCCAAGTTCATCGAGCTGCTGTCCCAGCGCGGCATGCAACTGGCCTGGGCCCAGTACCTCGGTGACGATCGTGAGCTGCTGGTTGGCCGCCTGCGTGAGGCCTTTGCCAGCGGCGACCTCGTCGTCAGCTGCGGCGGCATCGGCGCGACGCCCGACGACCACACCCGCCAGTCCGCCGCCATGGCCCTGGGCCGGCCGCTGGCCCTGCATCCGCAAGCGCGGGAGCTCATCTGGCAGCGCATCCAGCAGACGGCGGCCGAGCAGGGCAAGACCGTCACGCCCGACGAGCCGGACAGCCTGCGCCGCTTCGAGATGGGCGTCTTCCCCGAAGGCGCCGGCATCATCCCCAACCCCTTCAACAAGATCCCCGGCTTCTATGTCGGTGACGTCCACTTCGTGCCGGGCTTCCCCGTCATGGCCCATCCCATGATGGCCTGGGTACTGGACCGCTACCCCCAGCTGCACCGCCAGGTCGGCGTTATCGAGCGCTCGCTGATCGTTCAGGGCGCCATGGAAGCCAGCCTGACGCCGCTGATGGAGGCCGTCGAGACGGCGTTCGCCGGCATCAAGGTTTTCAGCCTGCCCAGCGTCGACCACCCGCAGTGGGGGCGCTGCATCGAGTTGGGGGTGAAAGGCAATGCCGAAAGCCTCGACAGCGCCTATGACGCCCTCAAACGGGGCGTGATTCAGTTTGGTGCGTCCATCAGCACTGAGCTGGTGCGATAGTTCTCGCACCGTAACCCGGACCGCCACATAATGCCCGGCGCTGCCGGGCAGCAACCCATGTCGGTGCATCTGGCATGCAACCTGCTTTTAAATCCCTCGTGGCCGCAGGCGCGTGTGCGTCGGCGGCGGCAACCCACCCCCTGATCGATTCCGCTAGGAGCTATTGATGGCCAAGACCGTCGCCGATGTGATGAACCTGGTGAAGGAGAACGAAGTCAAGTTCGTTGACTTCCGCTTCACCGACACCCGTGGCAAGGAACAGCACGTTTCCGTGCCCGTGTCCGCCTTTGACGAAGACAAGTTCACGTCGGGTCACGCCTTCGACGGCTCCTCGATCGCCGGCTGGAAGGGCATCGAAGCCTCGGACATGCTGCTGATGCCCGATCCCAACACGGCCAACATTGACCCCTTCTTCGAAGAGCCGACGCTGATCCTGTCCTGCGACGTCGTCGACCCCGCCGACGGCAAGGCCTATGAGCGCGATCCGCGCTCGCTGGCCAAGCGCGCCGAGGCCTATCTGAAGGCCTCCGGCCTGGGCGATACGGCTTATTTCGGTCCGGAACCCGAGTTCTTCATCTTCGACAGCGTGCGCTGGGGCAATGAGATGTCCGGCTCGTTCTTCAAGATCGAATCGGAAGAGGGCGCCTGGAACTCCTCCAAGGAATACGAGCACGGCAACAGCGGCTACCGTCCCACCGTCAAGGGTGGCTACTTCCCGGTGCCCCCGGTCGACAGCGGCCAGGACATGCGCTCGGAGATGTGCCTGATCCTCGAACAGATGGGCATCCCGGTCGAAGTGCATCACCACGAAGTGGCGAACGCCGGCCAGATGGAAATCGGCACCAAGTTCAGCTCGCTGGTCCAGCGCGCCGACTGGCTGCAGTTGCAGAAGTACATCATCCAGAACGTCGCCCATGCCTATGGCAAGACCGCGACCTTCATGCCCAAGCCCCTGGTCGGCGACAACGGCAGCGGCATGCACGTGCACCAGTCGGTCTGGAAGGACGGCAAGAATCTGTTCGCCGGTGACGGTTATGCAGGCCTCTCCGAGTTCGCCCTGTACTACATCGGCGGCATCATCAAGCACGCTCGCGCGCTGAACGCCATCACCAACCCCGGCACCAACAGCTACAAGCGCCTGGTCCCCGGCTTCGAAGCCCCGGTCAAGCTGGCCTACTCGGCCAAGAACCGCTCGGCCTCGATCCGCATTCCCTATGTCGGCAACCCCAAGGGCCGCCGCATCGAGGCGCGCTTCCCGGATCCTTCCGCCAACCCCTACCTGGCCTTCTCGGCCCTGTTGATGGCCGGCCTGGACGGCGTGGAGAACAAGATCCATCCGGGCGAAGCCGCCACCAAGGACCTCTACCACCTGCCGCCGGAAGAAGACGCGAAGATTCCGACCGTCTGCCACAGCCTCGACCAGGCCCTGGACTATCTGGACAAGGACCGCGCCTTCCTGACCAAGGGTGGCGTGTTCACGGACAGTTACATCGACGCCTACATCGACCTGAAGATGCAGGAAGTGACGCGCTTCCGCATGGCGACCCATCCGGTCGAGTTCGACATGTACTACGCGCTGTGATGGCCATGGGCAGCCTGCAAGCTGCCATTGCTATCCCCACGGAAGGGGGCCGCTGGCGCGGCCCCTTTTTTGTTGATGCCGCTGAGCCACAATGCCGCCATGCTGAATCGACTGCTGGCACCGCTGCTCGTCCTGGCCAGCCTGGGCGCGCAAGCCCAGGGCACGGTCTACCGCTGTCCCGGCCCGCCGGTGCTCTACACCGACGCGCTGTCCGCCAAGGAAGCCAGCGAGAAGGGCTGTCGCACCATCGAGGGCACGCCCATCACCGTGCTGCAATCGCCCAAGCCGCGGGCTTCGGCGCCCGCCGCGCCGGTGGCCGAAGGGCAGCGCGGTGCTGACAGCCGTGTCGATGCCGGCCAGCAACGCCTGCGTGACGACGAGCGCCGCCGCGTGCTGCAGACCGAGCTGCGTACGGCCGAGGAGCGACTCGCCGCGACCCAGAAGGAATTCAACAACGGCCAGGGCGAGCGGCGCGGCGACGAGCGCAACTACCAGAAGTACCTGGACCGCATGGCCGAGCTCAAGGACAGCATCGCCCGCTATGAGGCGGACGTGCAGGCCCTCAAGCGCGAGATCGCCAAACTGCCCTGACCGCCGGTATGGTGCCGGCGTGCGCCATGACTGACACCTCCCTGCTGCCGGCCGAGTTTGCCGGCATGGACCTGCTGGCGACCATGGTCGTCGTCGCCAGCCCCGACGGCGAATGCCTGTTCGCCAACGCGGCCTTCGAGAACGTCATGCGGCTGTCGCGCCGCACGGTGCAGAAGGCCCAGCTGCCCGACTGGTTCGACGACGCCCAGCGCCTGCTCGAGACCCTGGCCGGCGTGGCCGCCAACCACTACTCCAGCAGCCGCTTCGATGCGCTCTTGCGCCGCGGCGCCTGGGCGCACGAGGACGGCCTGCCTGTCCACGTCATCGTGTCGCAGATGGATGCCGGTGCGGATGGCTCGCAGCGCGTGCTGGTGGAGCTCATCGAGATCGCCCAGCAGGCCCGCCAGGACCGCGACGAACGCAGCCTGGACCAGGTGCAGGCCACCAAGGAACTGACGCGCAACCTGGCCCACGAGATCAAGAATCCGCTGGGTGGCATCCGCGGCGCGGCCCAGTTGCTGGCGCTGGAGCTGCAGGACGGCCAGGCCGAGCTGATGGAGTACACCCAGGTCATCGTGCACGAGGTCGACCGGCTGCAGAGCCTGGTGGACCGCCTGCTGGCGCCGCACCGCAAGGCCCAGGTCGTCGGCGATGTCAACATCCACGAGATCTGCGAGCGGGTGAGGGCGCTGGTGCTCATCGAGCGTCCCAAGGGCCTGGTCATCCAGCGCGACTACGACACCTCCCTGCCCGACTTCCGTGGCGACCGCGAGCAGCTGATCCAGATGGTGTTGAACATCGTGCAGAACGCCGCCCAGGTGCTCGGTCCGCGCATCGCGGCGGGCGATGCCCAGATCGTGCTGCGCACCCGCGTATCCCGTCAAGTCACCATCGGCAAGCAGCGCTGGCGCTTGGCATTGGAATTGCATATCGAGGACAACGGTCCCGGCGTCCCCGCCGAGATCCGGGATCGCATCTTCTTCCCCCTGGTCTCGGGGCGGGAGGGTGGCTCGGGGCTCGGACTCACGCTCGCGCAGACGATCGCCCAACAACATCAGGGCATGATCGATTGCGAGAGCGAGCCGGGCTTGACGAATTTCCGTATCACGCTGCCCCTGCCTTGACGCCACAAGCCGACGGGAAGGGCTGAGGAACCTCATGAAATCCATCTGGGTTGTTGACGACGACCACTCGATCCGCTTCGTGCTCGAGAAGGCCCTGGCCCGCGAAGGGCTGCCGGTGCGCAGCTTCAGCAATGCGCGCGACATGCTGTCCGCACTGGACGACGACTCACCGCAAGTACTTGTCTCCGACATCCGCATGCCGGGCGGCTCCGGCCTGGAGCTGCTGGCCAAGGTCAAGGCCCGCCTGCCGGCCCTGCCCGTCATCATCATGACGGCCTATTCCGACCTCGACAGCGCCGTGTCGGCCTTCCAGGGCGGCGCGTTTGAATACCTGCCCAAGCCCTTCGACCTGCCGCGCGCCGTCGAGCTGATCCGCCGTGCGCAGGAGGAGAGCCAGCGCGAGTCCGGCGAGCAGGAGGCCGCGGCGCAGGTGCCCGAAATGCTGGGTCAGGCGCCGGCCATGCAGGACGTCTTCCGCGCCATCGGCCGCCTCTCGCAGAGCAATGTCACCGTGATGATCACGGGTGAAAGCGGCTCGGGCAAGGAGCTGGTCGCGCGCGCCCTGCACAAGCACAGCCCGCGCGGCGAAGGCCCCTTCGTCGCCATCAACACCGCGGCGATTCCGAAGGACCTGCTGGAGAGCGAACTCTTCGGCCATGAGCGCGGTGCCTTCACCGGCGCCCAGGCCTCGCGGCGCGGCCGCTTCGAACAGGCCGACGGCGGCACCCTCTTCCTCGACGAAATCGGCGACATGCCCTTCGAGCTGCAGACGCGGCTGCTGCGCGTGCTGTCCGACGGCCAGTTCTACCGCGTCGGCGGCCACAGCCCCATGCGCAGCAATGTGCGCGTCATCGCGGCCACCCATCAGAACCTGGAAGACCGCGTCCGCCAGGGTGTGTTCCGCGAGGACTTGTTCCACCGCCTCAACGTCATCCGCCTGCGCCTGCCGCCGCTGCGCGAGCGCCGCGAGGACGTGCCCTCGCTGGCCCGCCATTTCCTGCAGCGCAGCGCGACCGAACTGGGCGTCGAACCCAAGCGCCTGTCGGATGCGGCGCTGACGGTGCTGACCAACTTCGACTTCCCTGGCAATGTGCGCCAGCTGGAGAACATCTGCCACTGGCTCAGCGTCATGGCGCCCAGCCAGGTCGTCGAGCCCAAGGACCTGCCGGACGAGGTGCAGCCCGGCTATGTGCCCGCGCCGACCACGACCGCGATGACGAGCGCGCCCGCTGCCCTGCCCAGCGTGGCGGCGCCCCTGCCTGCGGCCGCACCGGCCAACACCAGCAGCGGCGAGGGGTGGCTGGCCGACATGGCCGCCGATGCGCGCGCGCGTCTGGCGGCCGGCGAGACCGATGTGTGGGATGCGCTGACCAAGAAGTTCGAGGCCCAGCTTATCCTGACGGCCCTGGACATCACGCGCGGCCGGCGCATCGAGGCCGCTCAGAAGCTGGGCATAGGCCGCAACACCATCACGCGAAAGATCCAGGAGCTGGGCCTGGACGTCTAGCGGCGACGGTGGGCGGGCTGCTAGAGCTTGTCCACCATCACCGGCTTGCCGGTCAGATAGCCCTGGATGAGGCGGAAGCCCATGTCGCGGCACATCTCGGCCTCGGCCTCCTGCTCCACGCCCTCGGCCAGCGGGATGGAACCCAGCTCCAGCACCATGCGCACCAGGTCGCGCACCATGCGCTGCTTGCGCTCGCTGGCCTCATGCAAATTGCGCACGATGCCCATGTCGAACTTGACGAAATGGGCCGGCACCTCGGCGAGTTCGTTCAGCCGCGCCTGGCCGGCGCCGAAGTCGTCGTAGGCGAAGGCCACGCCGATGCTGTTCAGGCGTTCGGCCAGCTCGCGCATGCGGTCGACCTCGACCACCGCGCTTTCATGCACCTCCACCACCAGCTTGGGGTGGGAGGGCAGGGCCAGCAGGCCGTGCAAGGATTGGAAGAACTCGTCGGAGAAGGTCTCGCTCGGATGGGCATTGACGAAGACATGCACGCCCTGCGCCTTGGGCGCCAGCGCGGCCACGCCGTAGGAGCGGAAGGCCGCGCTCAGCTCTGCCTCGCGGCGCAGCGAGGCCGCCATGCTGAACAGATGCATGGGCGAACCGGGCAGCTCCGGATGGGTGCTGCGGCCCAACAGCTCGTAGGCGAGCAGCCGGCCCGTGCGGGCATCGACGATGGGCTGGGCGGCGGCGGTCAGGCCGCGGCCGGCCAGGAACTCCAGGAACTGGGCCTCCTGGCGGACGAAGTTCTGGCTGAGTGGGTTGCTGCCCGGCGTCACGACCATCGTGCGCATCGGGTTGGGCGTGGACACCGTGTCGGCGTGCAGCGTGCCGTCGTGGGTCAGGCGGAATTCGGCGCGGCAGAAATGGATGATGTCGTTGGGCGCCAGTGGGCGCGGGCCCGTCAGGCGCTCGAGGTTCACGAAGGTGCCGTTGGTGCTGCCCAGGTCGACCACCAGCAGCCCGCCAGCGTCATCCGCCTGCAGTTCTGCGTGGCGCCGGGACAGGCCCTGGGCCTCGATGGTCAGGTCATTGCCCTGATCGCGGCCCACGCTGAATGGCAGCCGATCGATGCGATGCGTGACGCGCGAACCGTCGGCGGCCACGCTCTCCAAAAACCAAGGCGTACTGCCCATGCATGCCCTCCACGCTCCGCCGCACTTGGGGTGCGTGCCGCGGGACGAGCACATTCTGAAACACATTCGCCGGGGAAGACCACCGGTCCTTCCCTCGGTTGAGGGTGAATGCTGGGCTTGCCAACCCGGGCAGACGGGAGGGCGGCGCGGCGACAGGCGTTCAGCGCGAGATGCTGCGGCGGCGTGCCACGAAGCCGATCACGCTCAGACCGCCCGGCAGCAGGGCCGCGGTCGTCGACTCCGGCATTGGGGGGCGGCAAAGTTGATGGAGCCGCCGCCCTGCTGGACCATGAAGCCGCCGGCGAAGAGCTGCACCTGCGAGCTGGTGTTGGTGAACGAGGTGGCGGGCTGGCTGTAGAAGCCTGCCGGCAGGGTGAAGGCCGGCGACACATTGCCGACCGTCACCGAGGCGCTGGCCGACGGCGAGAACGAGCCGCCACCCGGGATGCTGGCGACGCCGCCGTTCAGCAGGCTGCCCGTGGCCAGCTCCACCGGCGCGGCGGCGGTGGTTGTCGGTGTGGTGCCGCTGAAGCCGAAACTGGTCGTGCCGTTGTAGCCGTACAGCGTGTAGTTCAGCGCCGTGAAGCTGCCGACCGAGATCGAGGTCAGCGGGTTGTTGCCGCCGGTGCTGCCGCCGGCGGTGAAGGCGATGTAGAGACCGTAGCTGCTGTTCAGGCCGGGCAGCGACCACGTGGTGTTGCCCAGCTGGGCCCCGGTGATGGCCAGGAAGCCGGTCTCGGTGAAGGTGGTTGCCGAGGTGCGGGTCACCGTCGCGTAGTCGGAGATCAGCAGGTTTTCGGCCTAGAACGCGGTGCCGACGAGGGCGGCCATCCCCGGGTCGAAGGTGAAGCTGTTCAGGGCGCTGGCACCGGCCGACGCCGCCAGCAGTCCCGCCGCGAGCAGCCCGCGCCGAAGCCAGGAGGTGGGCGAGGGTTGGACGGTTGCGCGCATGCTGTACTCGTGGCGTCGATCGACGGGAGCGGCGCCGGCGCTTGCGACTGCAGCCGCCCTTGAAGCGATTCTGCGAGGCCCGGAACGATTGACCAAGAACCGGGCGGCGAGAGACTAGTGGGGCGTCTGTTCTGGGACGGCCGGCTCCTATCCCTGGCGGCTACCCAGGCTCAGCCCGAGTAGCAGCAGCGTCGACAGGCCGAATGCCAGCGTCAGCACGCGCCAGAACAGCAGGGGGTGGCGCTGCTGCAGCGGCGTGCGATCCCGGCCCATGAACTCGGGCCCGGGGGCGTAGAGGTCGTGGGCGAACTCCGACAGCGCCTGCTGGCGCCGCGCCGGCTGGGGGTGCAGGGCCTTGCGCAGCACGCGGTCCAGCCATTCGGGCAGGTCGGGTCGGCGGGTGCGCAGCGGCACGTACTGCAGCTTGTGCAGGTCGCGCGGGCCGCGCACCTGGGGCAGCTGCAGGCCATAGGGCAGGGCGCCGGTCAGCATCTGGTAGGCCAGCACGGCCAGGGAGAACAGCTCGGACAGCGGCGTGCCGCCGTCCCCGGTGAAGTACTCGGGCGCCGTGTACTGCAGGCTGCCGGTGATGTCGACGGCACGGCCGTCGCCCAGACCTTCGTTGAGGCCGGCCACATGGGCCGAGGCGAGGTCAATGAGGATGACGGTGCCCTGGCGGTCGATCATCAGGTTCTCGGGCCGCAGGTCCTGGTGCAGCATCTCCTTGCGATGCAGGGCCTGCAGGCCGCGGGCGATCTGGTCGATGAGGCCGCGCACTTCGTCCAGGCCGGGCCGGGGATGGTCGGTCATCCACTGGGCCAGAGTCTGGCCGGTGATGAACTCCACGGCCGTGAAGAGGTGCTCGCGCCGCTTCTCGGCCGGCGCGGCCTTGATGACGTGAGGGCTGTCGACGCGCCGCGCCACCCATTCCTCGAGGGCGAAGCGGTCCAGGGCCCGGTTGTCGCCCGCCATGTCGGTCGAGGGCAGCTTGAGCGCCCATTCACGGTGCTGTGCGTCGACGGCCAGCACCACCTGGCTGCGCGCGCTGGCGTGGAGCTCGCGCACGACGCGGTAACCCTCGAACGCCATGCGCGGGAGCAGGCGCGGCGGCAGGCGCAGACGCTCGCGGCGCACTGGCGGAGCGAGCTGCTCGGGCAGGGACTCGACGCGCGCCAGCATGACCGTCGCGTTGTCTTGGCTGCCCCGTGCCAGCGCGGCGGCCACCAAGGCCTGGGCCGCCGCCTGCAGGTCGTTCCCGTGGCGGGCCAGGGTGTAGACGACCAGCAGCGGATCGAGGTGCTCGTAGGCACCGTCAGTGGCGAGCAGAAAGGTTTCGCCGACCTCGGTGGGCCAGCAGGCGTGGTCGATCTCCAGATGCGGGGCCAGCCCCAAGGCGTGGCCGAGATAGGTCTGCCCGCCGTCCAGGCGCACGTGGTGGTCGTGGCTCAGCTGTTCCAGCGCAGTCGGATGGACGCGGTAGGCGCGCGTATCGCCCACATGCAGCAGATGCACCTCGCGGCCCTTGAAGACCAGGGCGCTGAAGGTGCAGACATGGCCGCGGTCCTTGTCGAAGCGACCGTCGCCGCGTTGGGTCTGGGCGTGCAGCCAGCCATTGGTGGCGGCCAGCACGCATCGGGCCGCGCGACGCACTGTCCAGGTTTCGGAGGTGCCATAGTAGTCCTCCAGGAAGCCGCGAACCGCGGCGGCGCTGGCCACCTGGCTGACCGGGCTGCTGCTGATGCCATCGGCAATCGCCAGCGCGATGCCGCGGGCACGGCGTTGCGCATCGGTCGGCTGCGCGATGCCGTGGAAGTCCTGGTTCAGCGGCTTGCGGCCGGCCTCGGAGTGCTGGCCGACGGACAGCCGCAACATCAGGACACAACCCGTTTCGGCGCGGTCTTGTAGTGGGTGGAGTACAGCGTCAGGCCGACGAAGGTGATGCCGCCGACGAGATTGCCGATTACGGTGGGGATCTCGTTCCAGATGAAGTAGTCCATCAGCGTGAACTTGCCGCCCAGCATCAGGCCCGACGGGAACAGGAACATGTTGACGATGCTGTGTTCGAAGCCCATGTAGAAGAACACCATGATGGGCATCCACATGCCGATGGCCTTGCCCGACACCGAGGTCGACATCATGGCCGCGACGACGCCGGTGGACACCATCCAGTTGCACAGCACGCCGCGGATGAAGAGGGTCAGCATGCCGGCAGAGCCGTGGGCCGCGTAGCCCACCGTGCGGCCTTCGCCGATGCTGCCGATCTTGAGGCCGACGGCATTGGGTGCCTCGCTGAAGCCGAAGGTAAAGATGACGGCCATGAAGATGGCCACCGTCAGCGCGCCGGCGAAGTTGCCGAGGAACACCAGTGCCCAGTTGCGCAGCACGCCGCGCCAGGTCGCGCCGGGGCGCTTGTCCAGCACCGCGAGCGGCACCAGCGTGAACACGCCGGTCAGCAGGTCGAAGCCCATCAGATAGAGCAGGATGAAGCCCACCGGGAACAGCAACGCACCGACCAGCGGGTTGCCGGTGTTGACGCTGACCGTCACCGCGAAGGCCGCGGCCAGGGCAAGGATGGCGCCGGCCATATAGGCCCGGATCAGCGTGTCCCGCGTGGACATCAGCAGCTTGGATTCACCGGCGTCCACCATCTTGGTGACGAACTCAGTGGGCACGACGTAGGCCATGGGTGGTCTCCTCTTCCGCCTTCAGTTGACTGCCACCAGCACGCGTCCGTCCTGGATGCGTACCGCGTGCGCGCGCACCGACTGCTCGGGTGCTTCCAGGCACTCGCCGGTGCTCAGATCGAAATGGTTCTTGTAGAGGGGCGACGCGACGACGACGCGCTCGCCCAGGTTGCCGACGAGGCCGCGCGACAGCACGCTGGCGCCGGAGCGCGGGTCGATGTTGTCGATCGCATGGAAGCGCTCGGCACCGATGCGGAACACGGCCACATGCCGGTCGCCGACGCGGGCGGCCACGCCGGTGTTGGGCAGGATGTCGTCGACGCTGCAGACGGGGGTGTAGTTCATGCTGTTGCTTCCTCGCGCTCATCGGCGCGCGCGGGTCGGATCTGCCCACGCTCCTTGACGAAGACGATCTGCTCGTCTGGCTTCTCGCTGTTGACGAAGCTGCGGAAGCGCTGGCGCACCTCCGGCGTCTCGACGGCCGTCTTCCACTCGCACTGGTAGCTGTCGACGATGGCCTGCATCTGCGCCTCCAGCTCGGCGGCCAGGCCCAGGCTGTCGTGGATGACCACATCCTTCAGGTAGTCCAGGCCGCCCTCGAGGTTGTCGCGCCAGGTGCTGGTGCGCTGCAGGCGGTCGGCCGTGCACACATAGAACATCAGGAAGCGGTCGATGAGCTGGATCAGCTGCGCCTTGGTCAGGTCGCTGGCGATCAGCTCGGCATGGCGGGGCTTCATGCCGCCGTTGCCGCAGACATAGAGGTTCCAGCCCTTGTCGGTGGCGATGATGCCGACGTCCTTGCCCTGCGCCTCGGCGCATTCCCGCGTGCAGCCCGAAACGCCGAACTTGATCTTGTGCGGCGCGCGCAGGCCCTTGTAGCGGTTCTCGATCTCGACGGCCAGGCCAACGGAATCGTCCACGCCGTAGCGGCACCAGGTGCTGCCCACGCAGCTCTTCACGGTGCGCAGCGATTTCCCATAGGCATGGCCGCTCTCGAAGCCGGCGGCGATCAGCTCTTCCCAGATGAGAGGCAACTGCTCGACTCGGGCGCCGAACATGTCGACGCGGGCGCCACCGGTGATCTTGGTGTAGAGGCCGTACTTCTTGGCGACCTGACCCACGGCGATCAGGCCGTCGGGTGTCACTTCGCCGCCCGGCATGCGCGGCACCACCGAGTAGCTGCCGTCCTTCTGGATGTTGCCGAGGTAGTAGTCGTTGCTGTCCTGCAGGGCCGCCAGTTCAGGCTGCAGCACGAAGTCGTTCCAGCAGGACGCGAAGATGCTGGCCACGGCGGGCTTGCAGATGTCGCAGCCCAGGCCTTTGCCGTGCTTGGCCATCAGGTCGCTGAAGGTCTTGATGCCGCCGATGCGGATCAGGTGGTAGAGCTCCTGGCGCGAATGCGGGAAGTGCTCGCAGAGGTGGTTGTTCACAGCCATGCCGCGCTTGCTCATCTCCAGCTTCATGACCTGGGTGACGAGGGGCACGCAGCCGCCGCAAGTGGCGCCTGCCTTGGTGCAGGTCTTGATGTCGGCGATGTTGGCGCAGCCTTCCCCGACGGCCGCGCAGATCCGGCCCTTGCTGACGTTGTTGCAGGAGCAGAGCTGGGCGCTGTCGAGCAGGGCGTCGGCACCCAGGCCCGGCTTGGCCCTGCCGTTGCTGCTTGGCAGGATGAGGAACTCGGGGTCGGCCGGCAGCTTGATGCCGTTCAGCGCCATCTGCTGCAGCATGCCGTACTCGGCCGCGTCACCCACCAGCACGGCGCCCAGCAGGAGCTGGCTGTCCTCGCTGACGACGATCTTCTTGTAGACCTGCTTGCGCTCGTCGACGTACTGATAGCTGCGGCAGTGGGCCGTCTTGCCGTGGGCGTCGCCGATGCTGGCGACGTCCACGCCCATCAGCTTGAGCTTGGTGCTGAGGTCGGCGCCGCGGAAGGGGCCTGAAGCGTCGCCGGCGATGTGGCGGGCGGCCACACGGGCCATCTCGTAGCCCGGGGCCACCAGGCCATAGGTCTGATCGTTCCAGGCCGCGCATTCGCCGATGGCGTAGACGTTGCGGTCGCTCGTGCGGCAGTGGCCGTCGATGACGACGCCGCCGCGTGGGCCTATGGCCAGCACGCATTGGCGGGCCAGCTCGTCGCGCGGGCGGATGCCGGCGGAGAAGACCAGCATGTCGGTCTCCAGCCAACTGCCGTCGCTGAAGACGAGGCGGTGGCGGGCCGTCATGCCGTCGGTGATCTCGACGGTGTTGCGGTGGGTGTGGACCTCGACGCCCAGGGCCTCGATCTTCTCGCGCAGCACGCGGCCGCCGGTCTCGTCGATCTGCACGGCCATCAGCCGCGACGCGAACTCGACGACATGGGTGTGCAGGCCCATGTCGCGCAGGGCCTTGGCGCATTCCAGGCCCAGCAGGCCGCCGCCGATCACCACGCCGCTCTTGCTCACCTTGCCGCTGGCCTGCATGGCCTCCAGGTCCTCGATGGTGCGGTAGACATGGCAGTGCGGGCGGTCGCGACCCGGCACGGTCGGCACGAAGGAGTAGGAGCCCGTGGCCAGCACTAGCTTGTCGTAGTGGATCGTCTCGCCGTCGGCCGTCGTCACCGTGTTCTGGCGGCGCTCCACGGCCACCGCCTTGACGGCCAGGCGAAGCTTGAAGCCGGTCTTCTCGAAGAAGCCTTGGGGGACGAGCGACAGGTCCTCGGCCGACTTGCCGGAGAAGAACTCGGACAGGTGGACGCGGTCATAGGCGGGGCGGGGCTCCTCGCACAGCACCGTCACCTGCACGTCGGCCGCCGCCGGGCCTTCCGCCAGGGCTTCGAGGAATTTCTGGCCGACCATTCCGTGGCCGATGAGGACGATGTGCATTGTCTTGACTGCGGGCAGGCGCCGCCGACCGGGCCACGCGGGCGGCCAGGTCGGCAGCACAAAAGAGAAGGCCCCGCGAACAGCTGTCTGCTCGGGCGGGGCCAGCGGGTGCGCGTGAGCGCTGAGGTTCGCCGTCTTTGGCGATAGAGGGACCGCTGCGGCGCGATCTCTCGATCAGTTCATCGCAAGAGGCGTGCCTGCATTACCGAAAGCGGTCTCCCCAGGAAAGCTGTTGTGGCTTGCGTGAGGCGGCACTGCCGCGGTGCGGGGGAGCGCACCGCGTCGGGGCGCGTCGCCCCGTCACCGGGCCGGGCGGTCCAGCATGACCTCCAGGCCCTGCGCATTCAGCTCGGCGTCCAGCGCAAGCCAATCGGCGGCCGCAGCCATGTCGCCGCGATAACCATGGCCCTGCACGCGGGCCAGATAGGCGGCCAGCAGGCCGCTGCGCAGCCTCCCATGGCGCTCGGGTACGTCCTTCAGCAACCGGGCCAGGGCCACCATCTCGTCGACCTGCTCCAGCATCACGGCGGCCAGGCGCTGCACCTCTTCCACGGAACCGCCGATGCGGCCGTAGTGGGTGACTTGCATCGCGACCGGCTCGGCGGCCAGCAGGCGGGCGACGGTGGCCTTCAGCGCCTCGGGCTCGAACTGCACTGGCGTGCTGGTTGGCAATATCCAGGCGCGGCCGTCCACGTCGAAAGCACGGTAGGACAGGCCAAACGTGTCGCCGGTGAACCAGCTGCGGCTCTTTTCGTCCCAGATGGCGTGGTGGTGCCTGGCATGGCCCGGGCTGTCGATGACCCTTAGCGGCCGGCCGGCCAGGTGGACGATCTGCCCGTCATGGCTGCCTTCAGCGCGCTCCGCCGGCACCGGCACCAGCTTGCCGTAGCTGCGCTGCATCTCCTCTTCGCCATAGACGGCCAGGGCGCCCAGCCACAGCGCCTTGGGGTCCACCATATGGCGCAGGCCCCGCGGGTGGACCAGGGCGCGGGCGCGGGGCAGGGCTTCCATCAGCAGGCCCACGCCGCCGGCATGGTCGAGGTGGACGTGGGTGGGAATGACCCAGTCCACTGCTTCGGGCGCCAGGCCCAGCGCATTCAGCGCCGCCAACAGGCGCGGCACGGCGTGGTTGGTGCCGGTGTCGATGAAGGCAGCGTGGCCGTCCTCCACCATCAGATAGGCGGCGTCGAAGCGCGGGCGCTGGAAGCCGGTGTCGATGGCGTAGATGCCGTGGCCAAGGTCTTCAACAAAATCGGGCAGCATGGAGGCGTTTGCAAGAATCAACACTCACGATAGCCCAAGGAGGCCCCGTTGGCCGTTCACGAAATTCTGAAGATGGGCGACCCGCGCCTGCTGCGCGTCGCCAAGCCGGTCACCGAGTTCGGCACGGCCGAGCTGAAAAGCCTGATCGCCGACATGTTCGAGACCATGGCCGCTGCCAACGGCGCGGGCCTCGCGGCGCCGCAGATCGGCGTGGACCTGCGCCTAGTCATCTTTGGCTACACGAAGAACGTGCGCTACCCGGAGGCGCCGCCGGTGCCGCCCACTGTGCTCATTAATCCGGTCATCGAAGTGCTGGACGGCGGCCGCACCGAGGGCTGGGAGGGCTGCCTGTCGGTGCCGGGCCTGCGTGGCGTTGTCGAGCGCGACGAGCGCATCCGCTACACCGGCTTCGATGCCGACGGCCAGGCGATAGACCGCATCGCCGACGGCTTCCATGCCCGTGTCGTGCAGCACGAGTGCGACCACCTGGACGGCATCCTCTACCCGATGCGGGTCAAGGACTTCGCCCGCTTCGGCTACACCTCCGTGCTGTTCCCGGAGCTGGACCCGAATTTGGACGACGATTGATTGCAAAACTTGTAAGCGCGGTCCACCGCACCCGGGGCTTGTGCGTTGCGCAGGCGCAAAGGAGCATTGGCTCATGACCACGCCCACCGAATCCAAGCTTGTGCTGAACCGTAGCCGCTGGCGCATGCTCGCGCTGGCGCTGCTGATCGCCATCGCGCCGGCCGCAAAGGCCCAGGACGCGGATCGCGATCCCCCCGCCCGCGCGGCCCGTGTCGTCAACGTGGTGGGCGACGCCTGGCTGTTCGACCACGACAGCCGCGAATGGACCCGGCTGTCGCGCAACCAGACGGTGGGTGAAGGTGATCGCGTGCGCACCGACGAACGTGCCCGTGTCAGCCTGCGTGTCGGCTCCACGACGGTCTGGGTGGACGAGCGCAGCGACCTGGAGTTCAGCCTGCTGGACGAAGGTCAGACCCTGCTGAACATCGACCGCGGCGACGTCGCTGTGCGCCTGCGCAACCCTGAGAACGCCGCCGAGACGCGGCTGCGTACCCGCGAAGGTACGGCCCAGCCCGAACGCGAGGGCCTGTATCGCGTCGAACAGCTGGACCGCGGTACCAAGGCCTATGTCTGGCAGGGTCGCCTGCGCTTCGAATGGGCGCGTAGCGCCTCGCCCGTGGCCCTGGGGACCGGCGAGCAGGTCGAGTTCTGGTGGCCCGATGGCCCGCGCGCCGAGCGTGGCCCGCTGTACAGCGATGGCTTCGGCGACTGGGTGCTGACCGAGAGCCGCGAGGAGGGGGAGCGCCCCGTGGCCCGCTATGTTTCCCCTGAAATGACCGGTGCCGAGGACCTGGATCGCTACGGTCGGTGGGAGACGGCGCCCGAGTTCGGCACGGTGTGGATCCCGACCACCGTCGCCGTCGTCGACTGGGCCCCCTATCGCTACGGCCATTGGGCCTGGTCACGCCACTGGGGCTGGACCTGGGTGGACGACGCCCCCTGGGGTTTCGCGCCCTTCCACTATGGCCGCTGGGTCAGCTGGGGCGGGCGCTGGTGCTGGGCGCCGGGCGCCTATGTGCATCGGCCCGTCTATGCGCCGGCCTTGGTGGGCTGGGTGGGCGGCGGCTCGGTCAGCGTTGGCATCACCGTCGGCGGCCGCCCGCCGCCGCCGCGCTTCGGCTGGTATCCGCTGGCCCCGCGCGAGGTCTATGTGCCGGCCTACCACCACAGCCCGCGCTATGAGAGCCGCGTTAACGACCCGCGCGATGTGCGTGACCCGGTGACGGTGCAGCGCCCGCACCGCTACCGCGACGTGCCGACCGCCGTCAGCACGCTGCCGGCGCCCGGTGCGGCCATCCAGCCGATGCCGGTGCGCGGCCCCGACCGCAAAGTCGAGCCGGGCTGGGTGCGACCGCTGCCCGTGGCGCCCGGCCGGGGCGACCTCGCTTCCGTGCTGCCCGCCGCGCCGACGCGCCCGGCCGAAGGCGACCCGCTGCGCCGCACGCCACGCGGGTCGGAGCCCAATATGGGCTGGCGCAGCGAAGGCCAGTTGCCGGTGCGCCGCGACCAGCGCGGCCCCGAGAGCCAGCCCCAGGTGCCGGTGCCCACACTGGCCCAACCTGCCGCGGTGTCCCAGCCCCAGTCTCCCCAGCCGCAGGCCCAGCCTCGCCCGGCCTTCGAGCAGCCGCAACAGCGCGGCGGCGACAACATGCCCTGGCGGGCCCAGCAGCAGCAACGCGAGGCGCAGCAGCAGCAACAACTTCAGCAGCAGCAGCGGGATGCCCAGCAACGCGAGGCCCAGCAACGCGAGGCCCAGCAACGCGAGGCCCAGCAGCGCGAGATGCAGCAACGCGAAACCCAGCAAAGGGAGATGCAGCAGCGAGAGGCCCAGCAGCGGGAGATGCAGCAGCAATATGAGATGCAGCAGCGCCGCGAGGAGTTCCAGCAGCGGCGCATGCCCGAGCCTCAGCGCCAAGCCGAGCCGCTGCGCATGCCGTCGCCGCAAGCCCTGCCTCAGCCGCAGCAAGCTCAGCCGCGCGCGCAGCCGCGTGATGACGGCCCGCAGCGTGGCCGCCAGGACGGCGTGCCAGTGCGTCAGGACAAGCACGACCGCAAGGAAAACGAGCGCTGACCAGCGCAAAACGAGCGCTAGAGCAGGGGCTTCAAGGCCGGCCAGACGTTGTCCAGCATCAGCGGGTGGGCCTTGGCGAGCGGGTGGATGCGATCGCCCTGGAACCAGTCCATGGCGTCCGCCCGGTCCGCCACGCCCTTCAGAAAAAAGGGCACCAGAGCTGTCTTGGCCTGCCTGGCCACCTGCTCGAACAGCTCAGCGAATTCCTTGCCGTAGGCCGCGCCGTAGTTGGGCGGCACCTGCATGCCGGCGATGACCACCTTGGCGCCTGCCTCCTGGGCCGCACGCGTCATGGCCAGCAGGTTGTCGCGCGTGCTGGCCAGCGGCAGGCCGCGCAGCGCGTCGTTGCCGCCGAGTTCGATGATGACGACGGCGGGTTTGTGGGTGCGCAGGGCCGCAGGCAAGCGGCTGCGGCCACCCGAGGTGGTGTCGCCGCTGATGCTGGCGTTGACGACCCGGTAGGGCTTCTTCTGCTCGGCCAGTCGCTTTTGCAGCAGGGCCACCCAGCCGTCGCCGGCCTTGAGGCCGTATTCGGCCGACAGGCTGTCGCCGACGACTAGCACCACCGGCGCCTCGGTGGCCGCAGCCACCCCTGACGACCAGCTGGCGAACACCCCCAGGCTAAAGTGCGCCAACACCCATCGCCGCCGCAGTCCCGACATGCCCGAAGCCCTTGTTCAAGTTGACCAGATCACCAAGCGCGTGCGCGACGCGACCGGGGAGCTGACGATTCTGCATGACATCAGCTTCGAGCTGACTGCCCAGGAGTCGGTCGCCATCGTCGGCGCCTCGGGCTCGGGCAAGAGCACGCTGCTGGCCATCCTGGCCGGCCTAGACACGCCGAGCGACGGCTCGGTCCGGCTGCGTGGCCAGAACCTGTTCACGCTGGACGAGGACGAGCGCGCCGCGGTGCGGGCGCGCGAGCTGGGCTTTGTGTTCCAGAGCTTTCAACTATTGCCCAATCTGACGGCGCTGGAAAACGTCATGTTGCCGCTGGAGCTGCGCGGCGCGAGGGACGCGCGCGAACAGGCGGCGGCCATGCTGAGCCGCGTCGGCCTGGGTGAGCGCCTTGGGCACTACCCCCGCGTGCTGTCGGGCGGCGAGCAGCAGCGCGTGGCTCTGGCCCGCGCCTTTGTGCAGCGGCCGGCCCTGCTGCTGGCCGACGAGCCGACCGGCAGCCTGGATTTCGCGACCGGCGCCTCGGTGATGGCGCTGATGTTCGAACTCAACCGGGAAGCGGGCACGACGCTGGTGCTCGTCACCCACGACCGCGAGATCGCGGCGCGCTGCCAGCGCCAGCTGAAGATCGAGGCCGGCCGATTGGCCGCCTAGGCCAAAGCCCGATCGAAATCAGCAATCAGGTCCTCGGCCGCTTCCAGGCCGACCGACAGGCGCACCAGGCCCTCGGCAATGCCCATGGCGGCTCGCGCCTCGCGGCCCATCTCCCAGAAGATGGTCGGGGCTACCGGGATGATGAGGCTGCGCGTGTCGGCCAGGCCGGTGGCCTTGAGTGGCAGGCGCAGGCGGTTCAGCACTTCGACGAGGCGTTCTGTGTCGCGCAGCTCGAAGCTCAGCATCCACGCGCCACTGCCGAACCAGTCGCGCGCACGGGCATGCTCGGGATGGCTCTCCAGCATGGGGTAATGCACCCGCTCGATGGCGGGGTGGGCCTGCAGATGCCGGGCCAGCGCGAGGGCCGTTTCGCTGCTGCGCTGCAGGCGCAGCGTCAGCGTCTCGGCGCCGATAAGGATGCGATGCGCCGCCTCGCTGGACAGGGTGCCGCCCATGTCGCGCAGGCCCTTCTTGCGGATCTGCTGCAGGCCCCAGCCGCGCGCATCGCCCTGGCGGTAGGCGGAGAAGATGTTGGGATAGGCCGACCAGTCGAAGCAGCCGGTGTCGGTGATGGCGCCGCCCAGGGCCTCGCCATGGCCGGCCAGCGTCTTGGTCAGGGAGTTCATGACCAAGCCGGCGCCAAAGCGTTTGGGCTGGCACAGGGCCGGCGAAGTGACGGTGTTGTCGACGACGTAGAGCAGGCCGCGTTCGCGGCACAGCGCGCCTACGCCTTCGAGATCGGGGATGCGCGTGCTGGGGTTGGCGATGGTCTCGACGAAGACCATGCAGGTCTCAGGCCGCAGCGCGGCTTGCACTGCCGCCACGTCACCGGCATCGACGCGGCTGATGGCCACGCCCAGGCCCTCCAGCGTCTGCAGGAAGCTGTTGGTGTTGCCAAAGATGCGCGAACTGGTGACGAGGTGGTCGCCGGCCTTCAGCAGCGTCAGGAAGAGGGCGCTCAAGGCCGCCATGCCAGTGGCGAAGCTGATGGTGCCGGTGCCACCTTCCAGCTCGGTGACGACGGCCTCCAGCGCGGCCGTCGTCGGCGTGCCTTGGCGCGCGTAGTTGAAGCTGCCCTTGGCCTTGCCCTGGAAGACGGCGATCAGGTCCTCGACCTTGTCATGGGCGTATTGCACCGAGGGATGGACGGGCACGTGGACGCCGCCACAGTGGCGGTCGCCGCCGGCGGCGTGGACGAGGCGGGTGCTGAGGGCGTCGGGCATGATCTTCTCGGAGCCAGATGGCAAAAGACCCGCCGGAGCGGGTCTTCGTGGCAGCGAACCGCAGGGCGGCTTACTTGCTGAAGGTGTAGTCGGTCTTGGCCTTCTTGATCAGGCTTTCCTGGAATTCGGCCATCTTCTGCTGCTCGATGCGCTGTTTGATCTGGGCCTTGACGTCGTCGAAGGCCGGGAAGGTGGCGGGGCGCACGTCTTCGAGCTTGATGATGTGGAAGCCGAACTGGCTCTTCACCGGCTCCTGCGTCATCTGGCCCTTTTCCAGGGCGACCATGGCCTTGCTGAACTCGGGCACGAAGTTGTTCGGGTTGGCGAAGTCCAGGTCGCCACCGTTGGCAGCGGAGCCGGTGTCCTTGGAGTTCTTCTTGGCCAGTTCCTCGAAGCTGGCGCCGGCCTTGATCTGGGCGATCAGGGCCTTGGCGTCTTCTTCCTTCTCGACCAGGATGTGGCGGGCACGGTATTCGCTGCCGGAGTTGGCGGCCTTGAACTTGTCGTACTCGGCCTGGGCATCGGCGTCGCTGACGGGGTTCTTGGTCTTGAAGTCTTCCATCAGGCCGCGGATCAGAAGCATCTGGCGGGCCAGGTCCATCTGGGCCTTGTAGTCGGCGCTTTGCGGAACGCCGCGCTTCTCGGCTTCCTGCATGAAGATTTCGCGGCGAACGACTTCGTCCTTGACCTGGGCTTCCAGTTCGGGCGAGCGTTGCTGCTGGCCGCTCTTGGTGACCTGCTGGATCAGCGTCTCGACGCGAGCCTTGGGCACGGGCTTGCCGTTGACGGTGGCGACGTTCTGCGCCACGGCAGCGGCCGGGAGCAGTGCCGAAATGGAGGCCGCGACGACGGCGGCGAGCGCAAGCTTCTTCATGGGGGTGGTGTGGATCAGGCTAAAAAAATCGCGCCCGTTGCAGGGCGCGCGGTTCAATCACGCTCGACCTGGCTCAGGGTTCACCCGGAGCGCGGGCGTCGATGGCCAGCGCGTGGATGCCGCGCTGCATCAGGTCGGACAGACAATGATAAACGAGGCGGTGACGGGCCAATCTTTGCAGGCCGGTAAAGCGATCCGACACGACAGCCACATGAAAGTGGCCGCCTTCGCGGGCGCCGGCGTGGCCGGCGTGCTGGGCGCTGTCGTCGCGGATGCTGAGCTGCAGCGGCGCCAGCTCGGCGCGCAGCCGGGCGTCCATTTCGGCGACCATGCTCATGTCTTGCCGTCCTCTTCCGGTGGCATGTATTTGCTGGCGTACAAGCCTACTCCCAGGAAGAAAGCGACCATCAGCCCCGTCGCGCCGAAGACTTTGAAATTGGCCCAGGCTGACGTCGAGAAGTTGTAGGCCACGTAGAGGTTGACGACACCCATCGCGGCGAAGAACAGCACCGAGGCTCTGTTGAGCGTGAGCCAGATGTCTTCGGGCAATTCCATCTCGGCGCCAAGCATCGACTTGACCAAGTTCTTGCCCAGCCAGGCTTGTGAGGTCCACAGCACCAGTGCTGTCGCCCAGTACAGGCCGGTGGGCTTCCACTTGATGAAGGTCTCGTTGTGGAACCACACCGTGGCTGCACCAAGGGTGACCACCATCACCAGGCTGATCCACAACATCAGGTCGATCTTCTTGCCTCGCAGTTTCAACAAGGCGGCCTGAGCCAGGGTTGCAACCATGACGACCAGCGTTGCCAACAGCACCGGGGCTTCCTGGGCACCGACGACGCCTCCCTGGACGAGAAACCCGAAATGTTGAGTCGCGAAAGCCGCAGCGACGTCTGCATGGCCTTCGGCGACCTTGAAGACGATGAAGAACAGGATCAGCGGCAGGAAATCGAGCAATAGCTTCATGCGCCCGGATTGTCCTTGACGAAATCGATGGCCGCCGAGTTGATGCAGTAACGCTCTCCCGTCGGCTCGGGGCCGTCCGGGAAGACATGTCCGAGGTGGCTGCCGCATTTGTTGCAGCGCACCTCGACGCGCACCATGCCGTGGCTGCGGTCGACGACGCGCTCGATGACCTCGCTGTTGACTGGCGCCCAGTAGCTTGGCCAGCCGCAGCCGGCGTCGAACTTGGTGTCGGACTCGAACAGCGGCGTGCCGCACCCGATGCAGTTGTAGTGGCCGTCCTTGAAGTGGTCCCAGTACTTGCCGGTGAAGGCGCGCTCGGTCGCGGCATGCCGGGCGACCTGGTATTGCATGGGGTCCAGCTGCTCACGCCATTCGGCGTCAGTCTTCTGGACGGGGTAGGTCTTACTGGAATCGTGGCTCATGATGAACAGGAGACTTCGAGGCTTTGGGCCCAGTCAGGCGGCAGGGCCGCGTCGCTGGGGACGACGGGTTCGTCGAACGGGCGGCTCAGAACTTTCAGCAGCCGCTCGGTCTCCGTGAAATCGTTCTGCTGGGCTGCGCGGATGGCACCCTCGGCCAGGTGGTTGCGCAGCACGACGGCGGGGTTGACGGCGAGCATGCGCGCCTCGGCGCCTGGCGTCACGCGGGCGAGCCAGCGGACCAGCCAGGCATCCAGGGCTTCGCGGTCGATGAACATGTCGCGCAGCGGCTCGGGATTCGTCAATGCGCGCGACAGACGGCGGAAGGTGATGGTGAAGTCGGCGCGGGAAGCTGCCATCATTTTCAGCAAGTCATCGGCCAGGGCCTGGTCGCCGGCGTCTTCACTTTCCAGACCGAGCTTGGCGCGCATGCGGGCCAGCATCTGGCTGGCAAAGCGCTCGCGGAAGGACTCAACTGCCTCCAGCAGTCGCTCGGTCGACGCCTCGGTGTCCTTCTCGGTCTCGATGGGCAGCAGCGGCAACAGGGCCTGGGCCAGGGCATGCAGATTCCAGAACGCCACGGCCGGCTGGCGGGCATAGGCATAGCGGCCGCGGTCGTCGCTGTGGTTGCAGACATGGCCGGGGTTGAAGGCATCCATGAAGCCGAAGGGCCCGTAGTCCAGCGTGAGGCTGAGCATGGACATGTTGTCCGTGTTCATGACGCCGTGGCAGAAGCCGATGGCCTGCCAATGGGCCATCAGGTCGGCAGTCTGCAGCGACACCTTCTTCAGCAGCGCGACGGCGGGCTCGGGCGCGTCGGCGCATTCGGGGGCGTGATGTGCAATGAACCAGTCCGTCAGGCGGCGCAGCGCGTCGAGCTGGTCATGGTGGGCGAAATGTTCGAAGTGGCCGAAGCGGATGAAGCTGGGCGCGACGCGGGTCACGACCGCGGCCGTCTCGACCGTCTCGCGGATGACCGGCAGCCGCGAGCCGGTGATGCACAGCGCCCGCGTCGTCGGCACGCCCAGGGCCGCCATGGCCTCGGAGCACAGGAATTCGCGGATGGAGGAGCGCAGCACGGCGCGGCCATCACCGCGGCGGGAGTAGGGCGTCAGGCCGCCACCCTTGAGCTGCAGTTCCTGCGGGCCGGCAGGGCTGTCGACCTCGCCCAGCCACAGCGCGCGCCCGTCGCCCAGCTGGCCGGCCCAGACGCCGAACTGGTGGCCGCTGTAGACGCCGGCCAAGGGCTGCATGCCGGGCCAGATCGCATTGCCGGAGAACACCTCCAGTGCGCCGGCGCGCGCGGTCCAGTCGGCGGGCCAGCCCAGCAGTTCGGCGCAGGCGGGGCTGTGCGCCACCCAGTGCGGATCGGGCAGGCCCTGGGCCGGCAACTCGGTGAAGAATTCGCCGCCCAGGGCGGCGAAGCGGTTGGTCCAGGCCAGACCCTCAAGCGGTTTCATCTCACCAGTTTAGTGAGGGCCTCTTTGGCCTCGCTGGCCTGGGTGTTTCCCCGGGGGCTGAGGGTCGCGGTTGTGACGTTGAGGTGCGCAGGCCGAGGGCTAGACTGGGTCGATAAGACCGCCAGGAGACAAGCATGGCATTGATGGGCCGGATGATGTCGGATCCGCTGCTGATCTCGTCGCTGCTGAAGCACGCCGAGAGATATTCGGGCGAGACCGAGATTGTCAGCAAGCGGGTCGAGGGCGACCTGCACCGCAGCAACTGGCGCGAGGTGGCGCGCCGCTCGCGCCAAGCCGCGCAGGCCTTTGCGCGCTTGGGGCTGCAGCCGGGTGACCGCGTTGGCACGCTGGCCTGGAACGGCCACCGCCACATGGAGATCTACTACGGCAGCTCGGGCTCCGGCCTGGTCTGCCACACCATCAATCCGCGCCTCTTCCCCGAGCAGATCGTCTGGATCGCCAACGACGCCGGGGACAAGCTGCTGTGCTTCGACGCCACCTTCCTGCCGCTGGTCGAGAAGATCGCGCCGCTGCTGAAGAGCGTGCAGCATTTCGTGCTGATGACCTCGCAGGTCCACATGCCGGCGGGTAGCGCGATTCCCAATCTGCTGTGCTTCGAAGACCTGCTGGCTGCCGAGACCGGTGACTACAGCTGGCCCCAGTTCGACGAGAACACCGCTTCCAGCATCTGCTACACGTCGGGCACCACCGGCAATCCCAAGGGCGCCGTCTACAGCCACCGTTCCACCGTTCTGCACGCCTATGCTGCGGCCTTGCCGGACGCGATGGACTGCTCCAGCCGCGACGTCATCCTGCCCGTCGTGCCAATGTTCCATGTGAACGCCTGGGGCCTGCCCTACAGCGCGGCCATCGTCGGCTGCAAATTTGTGCTGCCGGGGCCCCATCTGGACGGCAAGAGCCTGTACGAGCTGTTCGAATCCGAGAAGGTCAACTTCAGCGCCGGCGTGCCGACGGTGTGGTTAGGCCTGCTGAATTACGTCAAGGCCAACAACCTCAAGTTCTCGACCTTCAAGCGCACCGTCATCGGCGGCTCGGCCTGCCCGCCGGCCATGATGAAGTCGCTGCAACAGGACTATGGCATCGAGGTCATCCACGCCTGGGGCATGACCGAGATGTCGCCGCTGGGCACGCTGTCCAAGCTGACCACGCGCCAGCTCGACCTGCCGCCTGAAGCGCAGCAGCGCCTGCTGGAGAAGCAGGGCCGCGTGGTCTACGGCGTGGACATGGCCATCATCGACGACGAGGGGCGCTCCCTGCCCTGGGACGGCCAAAGCTCGGGCAACCTGGTCGTGCGCGGCCACTGGGTCATCTCCCGCTACTTCAACCACGACGAATCGCCGCTGGTCAGCGTGGACGGCGAGCCCGGCTGGTTCCCGACCGGCGACGTGGCCACCATCGACGCCGACGGCTTCATGCAGATCACCGACCGCAGCAAGGACGTCATCAAGTCCGGCGGCGAGTGGATCTCGTCCATCGACCTCGAGAACATCGCCATGGCCCACCCGGCTGTGAATGAAGCCGCGGTCATCGCGGCCAAGCACCCGAAATGGGACGAGAGGCCGCTGCTGGTCGTCGTGAAGAAGCCCGAGGCGAGTGTCACGCGCGAGGAGCTGCTGGCCTTCTACGAGGGCCGCATCGCCAAGTGGCAGATTCCCGACGACATCGTCTTCGTCGCTGAGATTCCGCACACCGCCACCGGCAAGGTGCAGAAGCTCAAGCTGCGCGAGCAGTTCCTGAGCCACCAGCTGCCGACGATCTGAAATGTCTGGGGTAAGCCCGGGACTGCGCGACAGCCGGGCTGGATTAACTTTCGTTCACATTCAGACCCATAACAGGAGACAAGCATGTTCGACATCACTTCGGCCCCCGTCTCGCGAATGCCCCGCGCCTTGACGGCCATCGCCGTGCTGGCCCTGGCGGCCGGCGCTGCCCAGGCGCAGAAGGGCGAGACGGTCAAGCTGGCCTATATCGACGCGCTGTCCGGCCTGATGGGGCCGGTGGGCCAGAACCAGGTCAAGACCTTCCAGTTCCTTGGCGAGAAGACCAACAAGAGCAATCCGTCGGGCGTGAAGTTCGAGGTGGTCACCTTCGACAACAAGTTGAGCCCCGCCGAGTCCCTGAACCTGCTGAAAGCCGCGGCCGATCAGGGCATCCGCTACATCATGCAGGGCAATGGCTCCAGCGTGGCCCTGGCCCTTAGCGACGCGGTGGCCAAGCACAACGAGCGCAACCCCGGCAAGGAAATCGTCTACCTGAACTATTCGGCGGTGGACCCCGACCTGACCAACAGCAAGTGCAATTACTGGCACTTCCGCTTCGACGCCGACACGTCGATGAAGATGGAAGCGCTTACGACTTTCATGAAGGATCAGGCCGATGTCAAGAAGGTCTATCTGCTGAACCAGAACTACGCCCACGGCCACCAGGTTGCTAAGTACGCCAAGGAAATGCTGGGCCGCAAGCGCCCCGACATCCAGATCGTCGGCGAGGACCTGCACCCGCTGGCCCAGGTGCGCGACTTCGCGCCCTATGTCGCCAAGATCAAGGCCAGCGGTGCTGACAGCGTCATCACTGGCAACTGGGGCTCCGACCTGGCCCTGCTCGTCAAGGCCGCCAACGAGGCCGGCTATAACGGCAAGTTCTTCACCTACTACACCGGCGTGACTGGCACGCCGACGGCCTTGGGCACTGGCGGCGCGGGCCGCGTCTTCCAGGTCGCCTACAGCCACTACAACATGGGCGGCCAGGCGCAGAAAGACGCCGAGGAGTTCAACAAGAAGTTCAACGACGACATGTACACCCTCAGCGTGCAGCACATCTACACCATGCTGAGCCAGGCCATGGCCAATGCCAAGTCCACCGACCCGGTCAAGGTCGCCGCGGCGATGGAAGGCCTGACGGTCAAGAGCTTCAACGGCGAAGTGACCATGCGCAAGACCGACCACCAGCTGCAGCAGCCGCTGTTCATCTCGGTCTGGCAGAAGGCCGATGCCAAATATCCGTACAGCCCCGAGAAGACCGGCATGACACTGGCGCCGGTGAAGATGTACGACAGCTATGTGTCGTCGACGCCGACGTCCTGCCAAATGAAACGACCCGGCTAAGCCGGCTTGCTGCTGCGTGAGCCGATGTCAGGCTCGTGATGCCCGCCGTACGCCAGTGCGGCTGCGCGTCCCGAACCAGACCTCGACCCACTCGCGACGCAATCCGGCTCAGCCGGGAGCGTGGTTTCTCCAGAGGTGGTCTTGGATCAAGTCTTCATCAACCTGCTGAACGGCCTGTCGTCCGGCCTGCTGCTCTTCATGCTGAGCTCGGGCCTGACACTGATCTTCAGCATGATGGGCGTACTGAACTTCGCGCACGCCAGCTTTTACATGCTGGGCGCCTACATCGCCTACACCTTGGTCGGCATCATCGGCTTCTGGCCGGCCCTGCTGTTGGCGCCGGTCGCGGTCGGCATGTTGGGCGCGGGCTTCGAGAGGCTGGCGCTGCGGCGGGTGCACAAGTTTGGCCATGTCCCCGAGCTGCTGATCACCTTCGGCCTGTCTTACGTGATCCTGGAACTGGTGCAACTGATCTGGGGCCGCACGGCCGTGCCCTTCACGCCGCCCGAGGTGCTGCAGGGCTCGGCCTTCACCATCATCTCCTCGCCCGGCGAAGGCATGTCGCTTGCGCTGGGCAAGGCCGCGCCGGAGTTGTGCGCCGCGGCCCTGTGCTCCACCTTCCCGCTGACCCGCGCCTTCATGATGCTGGTGGCTCTGCTGATGCTGCTGGCGCTGTGGCTGCTGCTGACGCGCACCCGCGTCGGCCTCGTCATCCAGGCCGCGCTGACGCATCCCGAGATGGTCGAGGCCCTGGGCCACAACGTGCCGCGGGTGTTGATGCTGGTGTTCGGCAGCGGGTGCGCGCTGGCGGCCCTGGCCGGCGTCATCGGCGGCATCACCTTCGTCACCGAGCCCAATATGGCCATCATCGTCGGCTCCATCATCTTCGTGGTGGTGGTGGTGGGTGGCATTGGCTCGCTGGCGGGTGCCTTCGTCGGCTCCCTGGTCATCGGCCTGCTGCAGACGCTGCCGCTGACGGTGGACGGATCGCTCGCCACGGCGCTGACGGCCATCGGCTTCACCGTCACGCCGGACACGCCCGGCTACCCGGTGCTGCGCCTGGCGCTGAAGGACGTCGCCCAGATCTTGCCCTATCTGCTGATGGTGCTGATCCTGATCTTCCGGCCCAAGGGCCTGCTCGGCACGCGGGAAGATTGATGAGCAAGCCCAAGGAATTCCATTTCAAGCCGCTGAACGTCGGGCGCTGGATCGTCTGGGGCCTGTTCGCCGTCATCCTCCTCGTCGCGCCGCGCATCTGGACCAGCGGCCTGGCCCAGACCATGCTCACGCAGATGGGCATCGGCATCATTGCCTGCCTGGCCTACAACATCCTGCTGGGCCAGGGTGGCATGTTGAGCTTCGGCCACGCCGTCTACAGCGGCATGGGCGCCTTCCTGGCCATCCATGCGCTGAACATGGCGGGCGCCGGCACCTTGGGGCTGCCGGTCAGTCTGATCCCGCTGGTTGGTGGCGCGGCCGGCCTGGTGTTCGCGGCGGCGCTTGGCTATGTGTCAACCAAGAAGGCCGGCACCCCCTTCGCGATGATTACGCTGGGCATCGGCGAGCTGGTGTTCGCGCTGGCGCTGATGCTGCCTGAGTTCTCGGGCGGCGAGGGCGGCGTGTCCAGCAACCGCGTCATCGGCAAACCGTTGATGGGCATCACGTTCGGCCCGCAGATCCAGGTCTATTATCTCGTCGCGGTCTACTGCTTCATCTGCACGGCGGCCATGTTCGCGCTGACGCGCACGCCGCTGGGCCGCATGCTGAACGCGGTGCGCGACAACCCCGAGCGGGTCGAGTTCGTCGGCTACAACACCCACTGGGTGCGCTTCATGGCCTTCACCATCTCGGGCTTCTTCGCCGGCATCGCGGGCGGCCTGGGCGCCATCAACACAGAGATCGTTAACGGCGAGGTGCTGCACGCCTCGCGCTCGGGCGCCTATCTGCTCTTCACCTTCCTCGGCGGCGCGACCTTCTTCTTCGGCCCCATCATCGGCGCGGTGCTGATGGTCTTCTGCGGCGTGCTGCTGTCGGAGCTGACCAAGGCCTGGCTGCTGTATTTGGGCCTGATCTTCCTCTTCATGGTCATGTACGCGCCGGGCGGCTTTGCCAGCCTCATCTTGATGAATCTGCGCGTGGCGGCCTTCGGCAAGCTGAAGAAGCTGTGGACGTCCTATCTCGCGCTTGCTGGCACGGCGCTGGCTGCCCTGATCGGCGCGGCGACCATGATCGAGATGGTCTACCACCGCCAGCTCAACGAGGCCCTGGGCCCGGAGCTGAAGTTCATGGGCGCGACGCTGAACAGCGCCGGCCTGGACGCCTGGTTCGGCGCCGGCTTCCTCATCGTCATCGGTGTGGCCCTGTTCGAACTGGTGCGTCGCCAGTACGTGCACGAGTGGGGCAAGATCCAGGAGGACATCGAGAAGGAAATCAAGCGGAGGGAAGCGCTGTGAGTTTTGCGCTTGAACTGCGCGACGTGCGCAAGAGCTTCGGCAAGAGCGAGATCATCCGTGGCGCCAACTTGGCCGTGCAGGCCGGCGAGCGCGTCGCCATCATCGGCCCCAACGGCGCGGGCAAGAGCACGCTGTTCAACCTGATCAGCGGCCGCTTCGCGCCGACGTCGGGCGAGATCCATCTGCACGGCCAGCGCATCGACGGTAAGCGGCCCTTCGAGATCAACCGCCAGGGTCTGTCGCGTAGCTTCCAGGTCTCCAACCTGTTCACGCGGTTGTCCGTGTTCGAGAACATCCGCTGCGCCGTGCTGTGGAGCTTGGGCCACCGCTACGCCTTTTGGAAGTTCCTGGCCGACCTGGACGACGCCAACGACCGCACCGAGCAGATCCTCGAGATGATCAAGCTCGACAAGCGCCGCGACGTGCTGGCCATGAATCTCACCTATGCCGAGGCGCGGGCGCTGGAGATTGGCATCACCATCGCCGGCGGCTCCAGCGTCATCCTGCTGGACGAACCCACGGCTGGCATGAGCAAGAGCGAGACCAAGCGCTTCATCCAGCTGATCCGCGACGTGACCGTCGGCAAGACCCTGCTGACGGTGGAGCACGACATGGGCGTGGTGTTTGGCCTGGCCGACAAGATTGCCGTGCTGGTTTATGGCGAGGTCATCGCCTTCGACACGCCCGACGCGGTGCGCGCCAATGCGCGCGTGCAGGAGGCCTATCTGGGCTCGGTGCTGGCCGAAGCACAGGCGGCGGCAGCATGACCCAACAACGCACCCTCGAACTCGACAACGTCCACGCCTTCTACGGCAAGAGCCATGTGCTGCATGGCGTCAGCATGGAGGTCAAGCCGGGCGAGATCGTCAGCCTGCTGGGTCGCAATGGCGCGGGCCGCTCGACGACGGTCAAGACCATCATGGGCCAGGTCGATGCCAAGGGCTCGGTGCGCTGGGGCGAGCAGGAACTGGTCGGCCGCAAGGCCTACGAGATCGCCCACCTGGGCCTGGGCTATGTGCCCGAGAACCGCGACATCTTCCCCAAGCTGACGGTGCATCAGAACCTGATGCTGGGCGAGAAGACCCGGAGCAAGAATCCCCGCTGGAGCTTCGAGGACATGTACAAGATGTTCCCGCGGCTACGTGAGCGCCAGCACACCGAGGCCGGCGTGCTGTCCGGCGGCGAGCAGCAGATGCTCACGCTCTGCCGCACGCTGATGGGCGACCCCGACCTCATCATGATCGACGAGCCCACCGAGGGCCTGGCGCCCAAGATCGTCGAGCTGGTAGCCGAATATCTCAAGGAACTGAAGAACCGCGGCATCGCCGTGCTCCTCGTCGAGCAGAAGCTGGCCATTGCGCTGGAGATCTCCGAGCGCTGCTATGTGATGGGCCATGGTCGCATCGTCTTCGAGGGCACGCCGGCCGACCTGCGCGCCAACGCCTACATCCGCAAGGAGTGGCTGGAGGTGTAGTTGAGAGCAGGCGGCGTTCAGCCGCCCTCCATCTCCGACAGATTGCCCCTGGCCGCCTCGGCCAGCTCCGCGCCATTGCGTCCGGCCTGGGGGTAGATGGCCGTGCCCAGGCGGATGCGCGTATGCAACAGGCGGCTGTCGATGCAATAGGCGCCCCGCAGCGCCGACCTCAGCCGCTGGTCGACAAGCTGGGCTTCCATCGCGGCGGCCTTTTGCAACAGCACCGCAAAGCAGTGCCCGCCCATGTGGACGACCTCGTCGGCACCGCGCACACGGTTGCGCAGGCGCAGGCTCACCGTCTGCACCAGGCTGTCGTGTTCGGCGTCCGTCAGTCCGGTCGCCGGCGCCAGCAGCTCTATCTCCAGCCACAGCAGGGCCAGATGCTCGCCCTCGCGGCGGCATTGCGCGAACTGCCGGGACACGCGCAAGCCGAAGGCCGCGAGCGATTCCGCCTGCGGGATCTGCGTGAGGCTGCCCAGGCGCTGGGCTGGCGGGACATCTTGGGCGAGCAAGGGAGCTTGGTGCATGGTGTCAGGGGGATGGCTGCGGGTTGAGGAGTGACGACGGGCCTGCCCCGGCGGGTGCCGGCTCCCTGGCTGGGCTTCGCCATCCCTCCTCACTCCTTGAGAACGGCGAACGCCCGCAAAACCCGACATCGGGACCGAGAAAAAAGTCGATGACCGCCGTCTTCCTCTCCTTAACCCACCCATAAGCCACCTTGTCCAGCCGTTAGAGTGCGGCCGGTGCAAGCCATCACCAAACTGCTGCAGGCCGCTCGACTGGGCGACCGCGCCGCCGCCGACCAGGTGGTGGCCCAGCTCTATGCCGATCTGCAGCGCCTGGCGCGCCGTCAGGTGCGCGACGCGGGTCATCTGACGCTGCTGGACACGACAGCCCTGGTGCACGAAGCCTGGCTGCGCGTGGCGGGCGCCCAGGGCGCCGACTTTGCCGACCGCCGCCACTTCCTCGCCTACGCGGCCCAGGCCATGCGTTCCGTCATCGTCGACGCGGTGCGGGCGCGCCAGGCCGACCGCCGCGGCGGCGGACAGGCGCACCAGACGCTCGATACCGCCATTGCCGAGCAGGTGTCGAACGAAGACGAGGACGTGCTGCGCGTGAATGAGGCCCTGGGTGAGCTGGCCCAGGTCGAGCCCCGCCTGGCCCAGGTCGTCGAGATGCGCTATTTCGCCGGCCTGCGGGAGTCCGAAATCGCCGAGGCCCTGGGCGTGACCGAACGCACCGTGCAGCGCGACTGGCAGAAGGCCCGCCTCTTCCTGTCCCTGAGCCTGGCGGCCTGATCCATGGACAAGCAACGCTGGCTCGCGCTGAGCCCCCTGCTGGATGAATTGCTGGACCTGCCGCCTGCCGCCCGGGAGCATCGCCTGGCCCAGCTGCAGTCCGAAGACCCCGAGGCCGCCGACCAGCTGAGGCGCATGCTGGCGCGCGCCCAGGAGCTGCAACAGCAGGGCTTCCTAAGCGAGCCCGTCGTTGCGCAGTGGCACGACGCCCTGGCCTCCATGCCCGACGAAGTGCAGCCGCCGCCCGACCTCACGGGCCAGACGCTTGGTTCCTATGTGCTGGAGCGCCAGCTGGGGCAGGGCGGCATGGGCACGGTCTGGCTGGCGCGGCGCGCCGACGGGCGCTTCGAAGGCCGCGTCGCAGTCAAGTTCCTGATGGCCGGCCTGTTCGGCCGCGGCGACGCGGGCCGCTTCGCGCGCGAGGGCGAGATCCTGGCGCGGCTGTCCCATCCTCACATCGCCCGCCTGCTGGACGCCGGCGTGCATGAGGGCCAGCAGCCCTATCTGGTGCTGGAGTACGTCGACGGTCAGCCCATCGACGTATACTGCCGCCAGCAGCAGCTCGATGTCGAGGCGCGCGTGCGGCTGTTCCTGGACGTGCTGGCCGCCGTGGCCCATGCCCACGCGCGGCTGATCCTGCACCGCGACCTCAAGCCCAGCAACATCCTCGTCACGCGCGACGGGCAAGTGAAGCTGCTGGACTTCGGCATCGCCAAGCTGCTGGCCGACGCGACCCAGGCCAGCGAAGGCGCCGCCGCCACCGAACTGACCCAGCGCGCCGGCAGCGCCTTCACGCCGCAGTTCGCCGCGCCAGAGCAGGTGCAGCAGGCCGACGTGACGACGGCTACCGATGTTTACTCGCTGGGCGTGCTGCTCTATTTGCTGCTGGGCGGCAGCCACCCGACGGCCGATGACACCCAGACCCAGTTGGACAAACTCAAGGCCGTCGTCGAGCAGGTGCCCAAGCGCCTGTCCGACGTGGCGGCCGGCCAGGCCGACAGCTCGATCGCCGGCCAGGCCCGCCGCCTGCGCGGCGACCTCGACACCATCGTCGCAAAGGCGCTGAAGAAGGCGCCGGCCGAGCGCTACGCGAATGCGCAGGCACTGGCGGAGGATTTGCAACGCTGGCTGGACCATGAGCCCATCCGTGCGCGGCCGGACAGCCGGCTCTATGTGTTGGGGCGTTTCGTGCGCCGGCACCGGCTGGCCGTGGCGGCCGGCGGGCTTGCAGTGGGCGCCCTGCTGGCCCTGACGGCGACCAGCCTGCTGCAGGCCCACCGGGCGGAACAGGCGGAGCAACAGGCGCAGGCGCGGCGCCAGCAGGCCGAGGACGTGCTCAGCTTCATGCTGGGAGAGTTCGCCGACAAGCTGCGGCCGATCGGACGGCTGGAGCTGTTGGACAGTGTGGGCGGCAAGGCGCTGAAGGTGCTGGACTCGTCAGGGCCACTCAGCATTTCGGACCGGTTGCAGCGTGCCAAGGCTTTGACGGTGATCGGCGAGGTGCGGGTCTCGAAGCGTGATTTCGAAGGTGCCGTAGCGCCGCTGGACGTCGCGAGCACTCTGCTTAATGGGGATCCTCCCGCTGTCGAGATAACTGCGGCTTGGCTCAAGGCCCAGGGGGCGGCGGCCTTCTGGCAGGGCGAGATGTACTTCCGGCAACGCCAGATGGCGCCGGCGCGGCAGCACTGGACTCGCTACCGGCGCATCAGCGAGCAGTGGCTGCAAGCGGCACCGGATGACGCGGATGCGCAGCTTGAGTTGTCCTATGCGGTGAACAGCCTGGGGTCGCTGCAGTTCGCGAGCGGCAACCTCGACAGCGCCGAGGAGTCTTTCCGGCAATCCTTGAAACTGAAGGGTGTCTTGCTTGAGCGCCGGCCGGATGACGCGAGCTTGCAGAAGGAATGGAGCGATACCGTCGGCTGGCTGGGCTCGACGCTGTTCAATGCTGGCCGTTACCGGAGCGCTGTCGCAACCTTCGAGATGGCGTTGGCGCGGGTGCGTTCGCTTCGGCAGCTTCACCCGGCCGACCTTGCCTGGCAAGCCAACGAGGCCGCGCTGCTCGCCAAACGAGGCCAGGCACAAGCGGAGCTCGGCGAGAGCAGCCTGTCTAGCTGGCGCCAGGCGAGCGAGGTGGCGGCGCGGCTCGTGGACAGTGATCCGGGCAATACCGGCTGGGGCTTCATGGCCGTGGAGATCGAAGCCGATCTGCTGGCGCAGCAAACCGGGCTGAGCCCGCAGGCTCGCGCTCAGCGGGCTCGCGCCTTGCTGGCCCGCCTGGACGGCTTGCGCCCCGGTAAACCAATTCCCGACAGCTGGTTGCCGCGCTTCGCGAAATTGCTGCTCATGTTGGCCGATGCGCCGTGCCAGCCTTCGGACTGCCGCGCCACGGAGGAGTTGCAGGAACGCGTCGAAAAAAGGCTGGACGCGCTGGCCACCAAGCCGACCAGCGCCCTGTCGATGCTGACGGCCGCAGTGCAACTGCAGCAGATGAAAGCCAGCCGGCTGACGGCCGCCAAGGCGGCCAGTGCAGCCGCGTGCCGCCGGGCGGAGGTACTGCTCGACGGGCGCACGGGCTGGCAGCAGTCCAACGCCGAGTTGACCCGGCGCTGGTTGCAGGTCAGGCAATGTCTGGACGCGCAGGCACCCCAGCAGCCGGCCTGGCAGGCGGCGCAGGCCTGGTTGCACAAACAACGTGAGCTGTGAAGTGGTGGCTTGGCGGCCCACCCCCACCGTCCTTCCCTTCAAACGCCAAGGAGTTCCCATGACGACTTTTGTTCCTCCCTATGCCGTCACTGTTGTCAGCACCGCGGGCGACATGTCCCGGTGCACCTACGTGGATGGCAACGGCCAACCACTGCCTCCAGGCACAGTCCTCACCACCACCACGTCCCCCGGCGAGCCCGGCGCCCTCGAGATCAATTTCACCGAAGCTGTGGTGGATGGCAAATCGCTGCGCCTGGTGGGGGCCGCGGTCAAAACCGTAGGCAACGATCCCACGATGAACCCTTACAACTACCTGCCAGCCACTCGCGCCGCGCAGGGAGAGACCTGGGTGGATGGCATCGTCGTTCCCTGGGGCGTCGGTATGTACACGCTGCGGGGGCTGGTGCTGCTGTTTGCCCAGGTCAATGACAACGGCGACATGATCAACTTCCTGCCCAGCTCCGATCCGCAAACGCAGAACGATGAGCTGACGTGTTGAGCTGAGGGAGGGTGGCTGCAGCGCAGCCGCCCGCCGACTGCAGGCCCAGGTGGTTCGCGTTCAATTCAGGACGCGAACACTCTTGGAGCTAACCGATGAACCTATTCAAGCTGCTTTCCGTTGTGACCGACTCCGAAGCCGATCAAGCAGATATCCAAGGCGAGGTGTCGTCCGAGCCGCGTGTTCTGAGTTCAGCTGAAGTGGCGGCGGTTGCGGGCGGCCCATCGACACAGAACGACGGCTGATTCAGCCCAGCCCCAGCCCCGTCATTCGCTGATAGCGCCTGCGCAGAAAGTCGGCCGCCATGCTGGCATCGCCGCCAACCCGCTCGCCGATGTAGAGCTCCTGCCGGCGCTCCGTAATCTGCGCACGCAACCGCCCGGCCATGATGTCCAGCGGCTTCATGCCGCCGGTCTCGGCGCGCTCGATGGCGACGCGCAGCTGGTGCATCTGCAGGTTGTGCAGCACGGCCGTCTGGGCCTGCACGATGCGGATGCGGCCCTGCACCATGTGCTCGCACAGGCCCAGCCAGGCGCGCACCGCATCGGCCGGGCCGCCGATGACCTTCTCGGGCGCTTCGCCCGCGGCCAGCAGCAGGCTTTCCAGACGGGCGCGGTCGCTGTTGGCATAGGCCTCGTTGACGACCATCATGCGCTGCTCGCAGACCTCGCGCTCCGGGCCTGAGGGCGCCAGGTCGGGGTGAAAGCGCATGGCCGCGCGCCGGTACAGCGTCTTCAGGCTGGGCGGCGGCAGGTCCATGGTCGGGCCGGTGGGCTCGGGCGGCAGCGGCGTGGCCTCCGGCAGGGCCGGGATGTCGGGCCAGGCCTTGGTGGGCGGCGTGGTGGTCACGGGGGCGTCGACGCCCTGGCGCTTCAAGGCCTCCGACAGCAGGGCGGTGGCCTGGTGGAGCTGGGTCTCCAGCTCCTCCAGTTCGCGCATCAGCGGGCCCAGGGCTTCGAGATAGCGCAGCTTGAAGCCCAGCAGCTTGGCGCGGGCGCCGTCATGGTCGGCTTCCAGCACGGCGAGGTAGCGGCGCAGATCCTGCAGTTGTTCGCGTCGCCGCGTCAGCTCGTGCCTTGTGATTGCCATGCTCGCCATGAGCTGCGATTTTGCCGTGCCCGACGTGGGAACGGCCCGCGAACGGGCCGTTATTTGCCGGGTTTACTGCAGATTTACTGCGATGCCGCCGAAGCAGGCAGTTCCGCCGTGCTGGCGGCGGATGCCGCCACGACGGCCGCGGCGGCCGCGGGTTCCGGCGCCTTGCTGCCCGCGGGCAGGGGCAGCAGCGGCACGATCAGCAGGGCCACGATGTTGATGATCTTGATCAGCGGGTTGACGGCCGGGCCGGCAGTGTCCTTGTAGGGGTCGCCCACGGTATCGCCGGTGACGGCGGCC
>Ga0194137_10000108_pt1 | contig 53639 bp, 44 predicted proteins | sample TARM_MetaG_T3_14_FD_134025 | JGI IMG/M metagenome (GOLD analysis project Ga0194137, IMG submission 134025) | Freshwater microbial communities from Pennsylvania, USA, analyzing microbe dynamics in response to fracking - TARM_MetaG_T3_14 (version 2) | ecosystem: Environmental > Aquatic >...
TGGGGCGTCGTCGCCATCTTTCTGTACGTCGGCGCCGAGGTCAGCATCGGCAGCCTGCTGATCAGCTTCATGCAGGACGCCGCCGGCCTGACCGCCGCTGCCGCCGCGCCCTACCTCAGCCTCTACTGGGGCGGTGCCATGGTCGGCCGCTTCATCGGCGTGGCCATCATGCGCGCGATTGCGCCGGGCCGGCTGCTGGCCGTGCATGCGGCGCTGGCCGTCGCGCTGATCGCCGTCGGCGTGACGACCCACGGCCCCATCGCCATGTGGGCCCTGCTGGCCGTCGGCCTGTGCAACTCCATCATGTTCCCCACCATCTTCAGCATGGCCGTGCATCGCCTGGGCGCGCAGGCGCCCCAAGGCTCCAGCCTGCTGTGCATGGCCATCGTCGGCGGCGCCCTGCTGCCGCTGCTGCAGGGTCACGCGGCCGACGTGCTGGGCCTGCATGCCTCCTTCGGGGTGCCGGCGGTTTGCTATGCCGGCATCGCGGTCTACGGCTGGCGCTTCGCCGGCCTCTTCAGGAACTGATGGACGCGCAACCCTGGCCCCGCCTGCTGGCCTGCTGGCGCGACAGCCGGCTGACCACTCTGCTGTTGCACGCCGACGGCCGCCGCGCCCATGCGCGCGACGAGGCCGTCCGTGACGGCGCCCAATTGGCGCCCGCCCTGGCCGACGCCCTAGCAGCGATGCACCGCCCGGTCCATCACGCGGTGCTGATGACCGATACCGAGCTGGCCGCCGACACGCTGAGCAAGCGCCTGGGCCTGGCCACGCTGTGCACCCTGCCCTGGGCGCGCGCGCTGCGGCTGGCGCCGGAGGACGAATCAGGCTGGACGGGTGCCGCGCGTGCGCTGGACCTGGCCCTGCACACGCCCGCCAGCGGCGCCGTCTGCGCGCAGATCCGCGGCGCCTATGCGCATCTGACGCGCTGCGAGCGCCGTGTCGCCGCCGTGGTGCTGGCCAACCCCAGCGCCGCCCTGGAGACGGCGACCGCCCAACTGGCCGAGGCCGCCCAGGTCAGCCAGCCCCAGGTCATCCGCTTTTGCCGGTCCCTGGGCTTCGACGGCGTGAAGGGCTTCAAGCGCGCCCTGGCAGAGAGCCTGGCCGTCGGTGACGACGAGGCTTGCACCGGCCATCCCTTGCTGGCCCGCAGCACCCAGGCCCTGCGCGGCCTGGACCGAGCGACGCTGGGCCGGGCCGTCAGCAAGCTCACCCACGCCAGCCAGATCATCGTGCTGGCCGACAGCGCCCGCGCACCGCTGCGCGAGCTGGCATTGCAGTCGCTGTGGCGGGCCGGCCTGCCCGCGCGGCCGGCGCTGCCGGGAGATCCGCAGCCAGCCCCGTCCGCGGTCTGCCTGGCCCTGGGCTGCGAGGCCGTGCCGCACAGCGGCACCGACGGCGTGTGGGTCACGGAGAGCGTCCAGGCCTCCACCGCCGTCCAGCTGGTCACGGGGGCCGAGGCCGAACTGGCGCCCACCCTGCTCGCCACCCTGACCTTGCAGCTGCTGCTGGCCGACGTGGCGGCGTCGCGGCCGCGACGGGCTGTTTCCGCAAGCTGACCGCTGCGACGCAACCCGGGAAACCCCGGCGCGCTTCGGGCCACTGACTCCTAAGATGCCCGGCGACGGGGAGACCATCGGGGAGGATGGCGATGTCATTGGCACCCATGTCGTTCTATGCCGGGCAGGGACAGCTGCTCGAGATGATCGCTCGTGGCGCGGCGCTGGCCGACACGCTGGAGCGCCTGGCCCTGCTGATCGAGGCCCAAGCCGATGGCCTGTACTGCTCGGTGCTGCTGCTCGACGAAGACGGCGTGCATGTGCGCCCAGGCGTCGGCCCGCGGCTGCCGCCGGCCTATCTGCAGGCGCTGAACGGCTTTGCCATCGGACCCGACGCGGGCTCCTGCGGCAGCGCGATGGCGCGCGCCGAGACCGTCATCGTCAGCGACATCTGCACCGACCCACGCTGGGCCGCCTACAAGGGCCTGATCGAGCACGAGGGCTTTCGCGCCTGCTGGTCCACGCCCATCTTCTCCACCCAGCGCCGCGTGCTGGGCTCGTTCGCGATGTACTACAAGGCTGTGCGGACCCCCAGCGCGGGTGAGCTGGAGCTGCTGACCGTGGCCACGCAGCTGGGCGCCATCGCCATCGAGCAACAGCGCAAGCAGGAGCAGCTGCAGCGCTACCAGACGCATCTGGAAGCGCTGGTGGAGCAGCGCACCGGCGAGCTGGAGCGCACCCTGCTGGAGCAGCGCGCCATCTTCGACAACGCGACCGTAGCCATCATCGTCGTCGACACCGAGCGCCGTGTCAGCCGCTGCAACCGGCGGCTGGAGGAGATCCTGGGCTATGGACCGGGCGAGCTGATCGGGTTGTCGACGCGGGTCTATTTCGAGTCCGACGAAGCCTGGGAGGCCTATGGCCGGGCGACGCGTGCCGCCGTCCTGGCGGGCGAGGCCTATGTCGGTGACACGGTGGCCGTGCGCAAGGATGGCCGGCGTATCTGGTGCAGCAGCCACGGCAAGGCCATCGACCCTCAGGATCTCTCCAAGGGCACGATCTGGGTCGGCATCGAGATCACCGAGCGCCGCCAGGCCGAGGAGGCGCGCCAGCTGCTGCTGCTGGAATACCAGGCCATCCTCGACAACGCCTCGCTGGGCATCACCTTTACGCGCGACCGCACCTTTCTGCATTGCAACGAGCGCTTCGACGCGATGTTCGGCTGGCCCGCCCACGAGCTGGTCGGGCAGCCGACGTCCATCGTCTACCCGGACGCTGAAGCCTTCGAGGCACTGGGGCGCCAGGCCGTCCCCGTGCTGGGCAGCGGCCAGCGCCTGGACGTCGAACTGCAGATGAAGCGGCGCGACGGCTCGCTGTTCTGGTGCCGCATGCTGGCCAAGGCCATCGACCCCAACGACGGCAGCAAGGGCACCATCTTCATCACCGAGGACATCACGGCCCGCAAGGAGGGCGAGCGCGCCCTGAAGCAGGCCCTGATCGAGCTGCAGGCCATCTTCGACAACACCAACGCTGGCATCCACCTTGTGCGCGACCGCCGCACCATGCGCTGCAACCGCGCCATGGAGGAGATGCTGGGCTACGGCCCCGGCGAGCTGACGGGGCTGTCGACGCGGGTCTTCTTCCCGTCCGACGAGGCTTTCGAGGCCATAGGGCGCGACGGCTACGAGGCGCTCAACCGCGGCGAGGTCTGGATGACCGAGGCCCAGCTGCTGACCAAGGACGGCCGCCTCATCGAGGTCAGCGCCCATGGCAAGGCCATGAACGTCAATGACCCGTCCCAGGGCACGCTCTGGGTCTCCCACGACATCACGGCGCGAAAGCAGGCCGAGGCCGCGCTGCGCGCAGCCAACGACAAGCTCGAATCCAGCCTCGTCGTCGTGCGCCAGACCTACCGCGAGGTCAGCCTCCTCAGCGAGCTGTCCAGCTTCCTGCAGGCCTGCGAGACGCCGCGCGAAGCCTACGACTGCCTGGGGCGCTACGGCCCGCGCCTCTTCCCCGGCAGCGGCGGCGCCCTCTACCTGCTGGCGCCGGGCAGCGAACTGCTGGAGGAGCAGCTGGGCTGGGGCGGGCTGGACGAGGCCGAGGCCAGCTTCGGCAGCCAGGAGTGCTGGGCCTTGCGCCGCGGCCGCCCCCACCAGCTCGACGGCAGTGGCCAGCCGCTGTGCTGCCCGCATCTGCGCCTGGTGGGCCGCGAGGTCACCAGCATCTGCCTACCGCTGGTGGCCCAGGGCGACACCTTCGGCCTGTTGCTGGTGCTTCACCGCGGCCCGCCGCCGGAGGCCGAGCAAGGCGATATGCGCCAGCGCTTGGCCGTCGCCCTGGCTGAGCAGATGGGGCTGGCCCTCGCCAATATCCGGCTGCGCGAGACGCTGCGCCTGCAGTCCATCCGCGACCCGCTGACCGGCCTCTACAACCGCCGCTTCATGGATGAGGCCCTGCGCCGCGAACTGGCCCGCGCCCGGCGCAGCGGCCAGCCGCTGGCGCTGGCCCTGATCGACGTCGACCACTTCAAGCAGTTCAACGACCAGCATGGCCACGATGCCGGTGACCTGGTGCTGCAGCAGGTCGCCCGCGCGCTGGAGTCGCGCGTGCGTTCCAGCGACATCGTCTGCCGCTTCGGCGGTGAGGAATTCGTCGTGCTGATGACCGAGCTGACGCCCGAGCTGGCCCAGCGGCGCGCCGAGGAATTGCTGCAGGCCGTGCGCGACCTCGTGCTCGTGCACGGCGGCCGGCCGCTCGGGCGGCTCAGCGCCTCATTGGGCCTGGTCTTGCATCCACGCCATGGCGAGCAGCCCCAGGCCCTGATCGAGACCGCCGACGCCGCCCTCTATGCCGCCAAGCATGCCGGCCGCGACCGCGTCGTCATCGCCGCGGATCGGGCAGCGTCCTAGGCGCGGGCGGCGGCTGCAGGGCGCGGAAACGGCGCTGCGCTAACACCAGCATGCGGCCGAAGGAGACGGCGATGCGCGTCGGCGCCGGTGTCATCCTGGGGGTAGGCATGTCCATGGGGAATCTCCTCAACCGAAGGTGAAGGCATAGACCCGCGCGCCGGGCGCGTCGAAGCGAATCTCGAAGCTGCGCTCGCGCACCGCGCCGCGCTGGCGCACCAGCTGGTAGAGGCGCTCGCCGTGGATGACACCGCGCCCCTCGGCATCGACGTCGAGGCCCGCGTCGACACCCGGCGGTTTGCCGTCGACAGTGATGCGAAAAGCCAGCGGCCTGCCATCGGCGTCGGGGCCGAGCACGAGATGCAGGTCGCGGGCATGGAAGCGCAGCAGCACGCTGCCCGACGGGCTGGACAGCTCGGCGTATTCCCCGCGCACGATCCAGTCGCCGGACAAGGCCCATTCATTGAGGCCTGGATTGCCGCCGGCGTAGCGCTTGATGCGATCGGGCAGGATGCCGCGCGCGGCGCCATGGGCATAGCCGAGATAGGCCTCGGGAGAGCGCACGTTGGCGACGTCCGGTGCGGCTCCTATCCCTGTCAGCGCGACGTGGGCCAGGCCGGCGTCCGGCGCCTTACCGGCTTCCTTCAGCAGCGCGCGGATGAGCTGCTCGGCGCCCTCGTAGTCGCCCTCACCCAGCTGCTGATGGCGAATCCGGCCCTGGGCGTCGATGAAATACAGGGCCGGCCAAGCCTGGTTGTTGAAGGCGCGCCAAATGCTGAAGTTGTTGTCCAGCACGATGGGGTAGTCGAGCTGGCCATCCATCGCCGCCTTGCGCACACGCTTCACGTCGTGCTCGAAGCCGAACTCCGGCGCGTGCACGCCGATGACGACCAGGCCCTGGGGCCCGTATTTCTGCGACCAAGCGCGCAAATACGGCAGGGTGCGTTGGCAGTTGATGCAGGAATAGGTCCAGAAGTCGACCAGCACGACCTTGCCGCGCAGGCCGGGCAGGGTCAGCGGCGGCGAGTTGATCCAGTCGCCGCCGCCGTCCAGGCGGGGCTGGGCGGAGACGGATGCCGTCACGAAGAGCGCCAGCAACAGGGTGATGAATCGTTTCATGGCGGGTCAGATCAGTCGCAGCGTCAAGGCCTTCAGCGTCGCCGCGGCACGCGTCGAGCATTCGAGCTTGCGGAAGACGCTTTCCAGATGGGCGCGCACCGTGCTCGGGCTGATGCCCAGCACGCGCGCCGCCTCCTTGTTGCTTTCGCCCTGGGCGATGCGGCTCAGGACCTGGACCTCGCGGTCGGTCAGCGGCGAAGCGGCGGGCGCGGGGCGTGTGGGCAGCGGGCCTCCGGCCAGGGCCTCCACGGTGGCTGCGTCGAGCCGGCCAGCCTCGGCCTGCGTACGCAGCAGCTGCATCATGGCGGCCTCATCCAGCGCGCCTTGGCCCGGGCGCGCGGTCCGCAAGTTCACGGCGCAGGCAGCTACCGCCAGCACGCGGGCTTCCTGCGGGATGCTGTCGCCGCTCACGCCACGGTAGTGGCCGGAGCCGTCCAGGCGCTCCTCGATGAAGGAGGCCAGCAGGGCCTCGGCGCGCAGGGCCTCGATGCGGCGGCCGGCACGCTCGGCCCAGTAAGGCACGAGACGCAACTTCTCCTGGTCGGCCTCGCCGACGGGGCGTGTCGCCTCGATCACATTGTTGGGTACCGACGAGCGGCCGATGCCGTGGATGAGGCCGGCACGGTAGACGCGGCCCTGGGCCGCATCGTCCAGGCCCAGGTGGGCAGCGCAGCGGCGCGCCGTGTCGGCCACGCGCCGCGACAAGCCCAGCATCCAGGGCAGCTTGAGGTCGATGACATCGGCCACCAGTTCCAGCGCCGCGGTGCGACCCGTGTCGCCGAACGCCGCCTTCAGCGCTTCGGTGCTCGCGGCGCCGCGGTCCAGCGCATCCATCCAGTCGGCACCCTGTTCGCGCGCGAGCTCAACGAGGCGGGACGGGTAGCGGTGGTCGGCGCGCTCGGTGATGGTCTGCAGCGCGCTATGCAGGCCATAGGTGCGAGATAGGATTTCCAGATCGCTGGCCAGGGCGACGAGATAGACCGTCGGCGGCACGGCCTCGCCGCTCAGGCCCATGGGCTGGCCCGTGCCGTCGAAAGCCTCGAAACAGTGGCGCAGCGTGGCCCTAACCTCGTCGGGCAGGGCCAGCGTGCGGGCGATGTCCTCGGCCACTTCGCAGTGGATGCGGGCCATGGGCCCGGCGCCGCCGACGACGCGGGCGATCTCGGTCGGCGAGGTCAGGGCCAGCATGGCGCGCCGGCCACCGACGTCGTCGCCCATCAGGTCGGCAAACTCCGGCGCATTAGCCGTGCAGCCCGACCAGCGCAGCAGCGCCGCCCAGGCCGCATCGACGCGGGCCTGGGGCCCGCAGCCGCTGGCTTCGGCGAGGCCGGCCGCCAGCCAGGCCGTGCGCGCGGAGTGATCCACGGGCTGGCCCATGCTGAGGTCGCCGACAAAGGCCAGCGCGCAGATGACGTCGAAAACGGGGATGGAGGCGCCGCTGGGGTTCATCTTTACTGGGATTGCTTCACGGCTTCCAGGATGGTCGCCGCGACTTGTTCGGGTGCGGACTGCTGGGGCACATGGCTGGTCTTGACCTCGCTGACCTTGGCGCCGATGAGCTTGGCGAAGTCGCGCTGCAGGGCGGGCTGGATCATGTGGTCGTTGCCGGCAACAAGGTACCAGCTCGGCTTGCTCTTCCAGGCGGCGACGCTGACCTTCTCGCCGAAGGCCTTGCCGGCGATGGGGCCCTGGGTGGCGGCCATAACGGTGGTCTGGGCGGCGGGCAGGTCCTGGGCGAAATGCTTGCTCATGCCTTCGTCGGACAGACGCAGGAAGCCGGCGGCGTCGGGCACCAGGTGCGACAGACCTGCCGGCGTCGGGTAGGCCTTACCGAGGTCGCCGACGGCCTGGCCGACGTCGGGTGCGAACGCGGCGATATAGACCAGGCTGGCGACCTTGTCATTGGCGCCAGCCTGCGTGATGACAGCGCCGCCCCATGAATGGCCGACGAGGACGACCTTGCCGGGCGCGGCGTCGATGGCGCGCTTGGCGGCGGCGACGTCGTCGTCCAGCGACGTCAACGGGTTCTGCACGGCCGTCACGCGCACGCCCTTGGCCTGCAGCAGCGGGATGACCTTGGCCCAGTCGGAGCCGTCGGCAAAGGCGCCGTGGACGAAGACAACGGAAGGTTGCTGGCTTTCGGCCGCGTGAGCGGCGAAACCGGTGGCGAGAGCGGCAGCAGCGATGGAGAGCTTGGCGAATGTCATGGTGATTTCCTGGGTGGGTTGGGGACGGAACGAACTGTCTCTTTTCCCCGCCCTGGCGAACATTGGACGAATGTCCGATCAGGCGGCCTTGCTCGCGTCGATGACGGCCTGGGCGAAGGCGGCGGGCGCTTCCTGAGGCAGGTTGTGGCCGATGCCGCCCTTCAGCTCGCGATGCTCGTATTTGCCGGCAAAGCGCTTCGCGTAGGCAGCAGCCGGCGGATGCGGCGCGGCATTCGCGTCGCCTTCCAGGGTGATGGCCGGCATGGCGACGCTCTGCACCGCGGCAAGCCGCGATTCCAGCGCGTCAAAGCGCGACTCGCCCTCCACGAGGCCCAAGCGCCAGCGGTAGTTGTGGACGGTGATGGCGACGTGGTCGGGGTTGTCGAAGGCCGGCGCCGAGCGCTCGAAGGTGGCGTCGTCGAAGCGCCATTCGGGCGAGGCCTGGCGCCAGATCAGGCGGGCGAATTCGCGGTGATTCTTCTCGTAGCCGGCGCGGCCGCGTTCGGTGGCCAGATAGAACTGGTACCACCAAGCCAACTCGTCGGCCGGGGCCAAAGGCTGCGGGCCGGCCTTGACGTTGGTGACGAGATAGCCGCTGACAGACACCAGAGCTTTCACGCGCTGCGGCCACAGCGCGGCCATCACGCAGGCGGTGCGGGCTCCCCAGTCGCAACCGGCCACGGCGGCCTGCTGGATGCCCAGCGCATCGAGCAGCGCGATGGCATCGGCCGCGATAGCCGTCTGCTGGGCGTTGCGCGGCGTGGCCTCGGACAGGAAGCGCGTCGTGCCATAGCCACGCAGATAGGGCACCACCACGCGATAGCCCTGCTCGGCCAGGCGCGGCGCCACCTCTTCATAGGTGTGAATGTCATAAGGCCAGCCGTGCAGCAGCAGCACCGGCGGGCCGTTGCGCGGGCCGAGATCGGCATAGCCAACACTCAAGACGCCGGCTTCGATCTGGCGCAGTTCGCCAAGGCCACGCGGTGAGGCGGCAGCCCAGGTCGGCACGGAAGAGGCGCCGGCGGCGGCAGCTGCGGCGGTGAGGAAGGAACGGCGATGCAGATTCATGTGGGGCGACGACGGGGTGGCGAAATCGTTGGAAACCATTATTCTTGACCAATCGTTCAAAAACAAGTCTAATTTGATCCATGGCGAGACCTTCTGAATTCGACAGGGACGAAGTCCTCCGCCGTGCTATGGAGGTGTTTTGGTGCAATGGCTACGAGGCCACCGGCATGCCGACCCTCGTCGAAGCCATGGGCATCGGCCGCCAAAGCCTCTACAACGCCTTCGAGAGCAAGCGCGGCCTGTTCCTGGAGGCCCTCAAGGTCTACCAGGCCGAACGGGCCAAGTCATTGCAGAAAGTGTTGACTTCGGCGCCCACGCCGCTTGCCGGCGTCGAGACCCTGCTGATCTCCATTGCGACGTCGACAGGCGTGGCGCGCACGCGCGGCTGCCTGTCGGTCAATACCGCCACCGAGATCGGCGTCGGTGACGAAGAGGTTGCCGACATCCTGCGCCGCGGCGCCCAGCAGTCCAGGACCGACCTCACGGCAGCCATCGCCGCCGCCAAGGCCCAGGGCGAGCTGCCCGCCGACCTCGACGCCCAGTCTGCCGCCGAGTTCGTGCTGACCGTCATGCGCGGCCTGCGCGTCAGCGCCAAGGGCGGCGCCAGCGTGAGCGAGACGCGTAACGTTGCCCGCATGGCCCTTGCGGCCCTGCATCACGCACAACCCGATACCTGATCCGCCACAAGGAAGCCCGCCACGCGCAGCATCGAGAAAGTCGTCTACACCGCTCACACCCACGCCGCCGGAGGCCGCGAGGGCTAGGGCAAGTCCAGCGACTACCAGCTGGATATCAAGCTCAGCCCGCCCGGCTCCGGCAAGCCCGGCACCAACCCCGAACAGCTCTTCGGCATCGGCTACTCGGCCTGCTTCATGGGCGCCATGCGCCGTGCCGGCGCGCCTCTGGGCATCCGCGTGCCCAGTGACGTCAGCATCGATGCCGATGTATCCGCGGTCGCCCTAGACGGCGGCTGCGGCGCCAGAATCGCCTTCATGACCTTGCCTGCCTCGATTCTCGCCATCGCTCCCCTCGGCATGCCCTGGGAGACGATCGATCCCTTTCTGTTCTGCGTCCACCACGACGACGCCTACCCGCGCGGCAACGGCCGCCACGGGCCGGATGCGGGGCTGCTGGCCGGCCGCCAGATGGGGTCGGACTTCTCGGGCAAGGACGGCTGGAGCATGTATCACGGCCAGCAGGTGCCCGGCTTCCCGGCCCATCCGCATCGCGGCTTCGAGACCGTGACCATCGTGCGCCAGGGCCGCATCGACCACTCCGACTCCCTCGGCGCCGGCGCGCGTTTCGGCGGTGGCGACGTGCAGTGGCTGACCGCCGGCAAGGGCATCGTCCACGCCGAGATGTTTCCGCTGCTGCACGCCGACCGGCCCAATCCGCTGGAGCTGTTCCAGATTTGGCTCAACCTGCCGGCCGACAGCAAGATGGTCGAGCCGCACTTCACGATGTTCTGGGCCGAGGACATCCCGCGGCACCGCTTCGTCGACGCCACCGGCCGCACCACCGAGGTCGTCTGCATCGCCGGCAACCTGGCGGCCGATGGCCAGTCGCTGAAGCCATTACCGCCTCCGCCGGACTCCTGGGCCTCACGCCTGAATTCCGACCTCGCCATGTGGACCCTGCGCCTGGAGCCCGGCGCGCGATGGACGCTGCCGGCGGCGGCGGGCGAGAGCACGCGCCGCAAGCTCTACTTCTTCTCTGGCACCCAGATCAGCATCGACGGCCAGACCGTGGCGGTCCGCTCCGCCATCGAGGTGAAGGCCGGCGTGAACATCACGCTGGTCAACGGCGATGCCACGGCCGAGCTGCTGTTGCTGCAAGGTCGCCCCATCGGCGAGCCCGTCGCGCAGTACGGGCCCTTCGTGATGAACACCGAGCAGGAGTTGCGGCAGACCTTCCACGACTACCAGTGCACCCAGTTCGGTGGCTGGCCCTGGACCGACACGGCACCGGTCCACGGCGATGCCGAGGACCGCTTCGCCCGGCATGCCGACGGTCGCCTGGAAAGGCCGACCGCTGCAACCTAGAAGCGCTGCACGCCGCGCCGCGAGATCCGCGACGACATCACCATGGATGCCGCCATCCTCCCCCTCTTCCTGAAGTCGACACTGATCGGCCTGTCCATCGCCGCGCCCGTCGGGCCCATCGGCCTGCTGTGCATCCAGCGCACCCTGGACCACGGCACGCGCGTCGGCCTGGCCACCGGCATGGGCGCGGCCGTGGCCGACGCCCTCTACGGCGCCATCGGCGCCTTCGGCGTGACGGCGGTCATCGCCCTTTTGACCGAGGCGCGTCCGATGCTGGCGGTGGGCGGCGCCCTCTTCCTGCTGTGGCTGGCCTGGAGTGCCTGGCAGGCCTCGGAAACGCGGCAGGCCGCCGCCGTGCAGGGCGGCGCCAAGGGCTGGCACGCTTTCGGCGGCACCTTTTTGCTGACGATGTCCAACCCCGCCACCATCCTGTCCTTCATCGCCGTGTTCTCGTCCCTGGCCGCTGGCATGACGACAACGGTCTCACCGGCCTGGATGATCGCGGGCGTCTTCATCGGCTCGGCGGCGTGGTGGTTCGTGCTGGTCGGCTTGGTGGGCCGGCTGCGCGAGCGGCTGCGGAGCGCGCATCTGCGCTGGATCAGGCGCGGCTCGGCCCTGCTGCTGGCCGGCTTTGCGGCGTATCAGCTGGCCACGCTCGCCGGGATCTAGGGCCTGTTCACACGACGGCGACGAGCCGCGCTGTCGTGTGAACAGGCCCTAGGCCACCGCGCCGCGCGTGTTCACGTAGAGCGCGTAAATCGAATGCGTGCTCGCCATGAAGAGGCGGTTGCCCTTGGCGCCGCCGAAGCAGAGGTTGGCGCAGCGCTCGGGCAGGTGGATATGGGCCAGCGGCTTGCCCGTGACGTCGTAGACCTTGACGCCATCGAGCCGGGACGCATCCGCGCCCGCGCTGCCGTCGCTGCCGAAGCCGCACCAGAGATTACCCTGCACGTCGACCGCCATGCCGTCGAAGGCGCCGGGCCCGCCGGCGTCGATGAGGAGGCGCTTGTTGCTCAAGGTAGCACCAGCGACGTCATAGGCCCAGATGCAGCGATGCGGCCTGGCGCGGCTCTCGATGACGTAGAGGACCTTGCCGTCGGGACTGAAGGCCAGGCCGTTGGGGCCATTGAGGTCGTCGAGCTGCAGCGTCAACTCACCCGTCGCGCCGTCGATGCGATAGACACCCTGGGCCAGTTCGGGCTCGGCCTTCTCGCCCTCGAAGTCGCTCAGGATGCCGAACAGCGGATCGCTGAACCAGAGGCTGCCGTCGGCGGCACAGGTGATGTCGTTGGGCGAGTTCAGGCGATTTCCCTGGTAGCGATCGGCCAGGACCGTGATGCGGCCGTCGTACTCGGTGCGCGTGATGCGCCGCGTCAGATGTTCGCAGCTGACCAATCTCCCCCGGCGGTCGCGCACATGACCATTCGCGTTGTTGCTCGGGTTGCGGAAGTCGCTGACCGTGCCGGTCGTCTCGTCCCAGCGCAGGATGCGGTTGTTGGGGATGTCGGAGACCAGCAGATAGCGGCCGTCGCCAAACCACACCGGGCCTTCGGCCCAGGCCAGGCCGGTGGCGAGCTGCTCGACGCCGGCGGCGAACAGGCGCAGCGGCAGGAAGGCCTCGTCCAGCACCACGATGGCCGGGTCGGGCCGGCGGGCATTGGGAGCGAAGGCGATCTTCATGGCCCAGGGTCCTGCTCGAAGGGGCCGAGCGTGACGAACTGGCCGCCCTGGCAGCGCACCTCGGGGCGGCTGGGGTCGACCCAGGGCTGGGCCGCTTCGACCTCGACGCGCCAGGGCTCTGAGCTGTCCTGGGGCTTGAAGCCGATGTGCTTGGACGCGCTGTTGTCCCACCACACCGAGCGGTTGTCGCTCATGCCGTAGATGATGCTGTGGCCGACGACGGGGGCGCTCAACGCGGCGACCATCAGGCGCTCTAGGTCATCGAAGCTGAGCCAGCTCGACAGCATGCGCCGGTCGGTCGGCACCGGCCAGCTCGAGCCGATGCGCACCGACACCGTCTCCAGGCCGTAGCGGTCGTAATAGAACTGGGCCAGGTTCTCGCCAAAGGCCTTGGACAGGCCGTAATAGCCGTCGGGCCGTGGCGCGGCCTGCGGCGTGAGGGTCTCGCCCTGGCTGTAGAAGCCGGTGACGTGGTTGGAGCTGGCGAAGACGATGCGCCTGACGCCGCGCTGCCGGGCCGCCTCGTAGACGTTGTAGGCGCCGACGATATTGGCCGGCAGCACGAGGTCGAAGGGCTTCTCGATGGACACGCCGCCAAAGTGCAGCACGGCGTCGACGCCCTTCAGCAGCGACTGCATCGCCGCCAGGTCTTCGAGCGCTGCCTGCACCACCTCCTCGCCTTCACCGGCCGGGTCCATCGCCGCGATGTCGGACAGGCGCAGCACGTCGCAATAAGCCCTCATGCGAGGGCGCAGCACGCGGCCGAGGTTGCCGGCGGCGCCGGTCAAAAGGAGGCGCTTGAAGCGCAGAGCGGAGAGTGGCGTCATGCAAAAAACGGCCCGCAAGGGGCCGGGGTCACGCCTTGCGCAATGGAGGGCGCAGCCTGGGGGCCGCGTCGGACTGGCGTCGGACCAGTTCGAAATCCTTGAGCTCATGCTCGCAGGGCAGAGGCTCTCCGGTGCGGCGCGCCTTGATGTGGCGCACCAGCAGATCCACCGCGGCGCCGGCCATCTCCATGATGGGCTGGCGCACGGTAGTCAGTTCGGGCCAGATCGTCGTGGCCAGGGGCGCATCGTCGAAGCCGACGACGGTGAGGTCGCTGGGCACGTCCAGGCCCATGCGATGGGCGATGGCGACGGTGGCGGCGGCCATGTCGTCGTTGCTGGCGAAGATGGCAGTGGGCCGTTGCTCCTGGGCGAGCAGGAACTCGGCGGCGTCCAGGCCCGAGCGGTAGGTGAACATGCCCTGGGCGACGACCTCTTCCTCGGCGATGTTGAGGCCGGCGTCGGCCATGGCGGCATGAAAGCCCGCCAGGCGGCGCGCGCTGCTGCTCTGGTAGGGGTCGCCGATGATGAAGCCCAGGCGGTGATGGCCCAGGTTCAGCAGATGGCGCGTCATCTCGTAGGCGGCCTGATAGTCGTCGATGCCTACGGCGCAGACGCCCTCGGGCGGCTGGCCGGCGGAGACGACGACGGCCGGCGTATCCGTCTCGGCCACCAGCTTGAGCAGGGGCTGGGAATCGCAGAAGGGCGGCGGCAGGATGAGACCGTCGATGCCGTTGGCGATCATCTCGGCCACCGGCTTTTCTTCGCCCTCGCGCGCGGCCTCGCCGCGCTGCACGATGAGCTGCACATGGCGCAGCGTGGCCTTGTTCAGCAGGCCGATGAGGAATTCGTTGAGGTAGCCGGCCGTCGGGTCGATGTAGAGCATGCCGATGCGGATGGGCTCGGAGCCGGCCAGGTGGCGCGCGGCCTGGTTGGGCAGGTAGTTCAGCTCGGCGACGGCGGCCTGCACCTTGTCCCGCGTGCCGGGGCGCACGTTCTGCTCGCCGTTGATGACCCGCGAGACCGTCATTGGCGACACCCCGGCGAGCTGGGCCACATCGGCGATGGTCGCGACCTTGGTGCTGCGTCCAGCACGTGCGGATGGCTTCAAAGGGATCCCTCGAATGATGGTGGGGCTGTTTGCGCAATCATAAATTCCTCAGCCGCCCCGGCCGGGGGTGAAGTTGAAGCGCAGGTCTTTGTAGTCGCCTAGTGTGTGGGCCGGAGCTTGAGTGCCAGCGGGTAGTGGCAGGCCTGAGACTGACTGGAAATAGGCGATGCAGGCGTCGCGCCACCACTGCGCCTCGGCTTGCTGCACGGCCAGATACGCCGCCACCTCGGCATGACGCCGCGGGTCGATGTCAGCCTTCAACGCGGCCCATTGAGAGCGCATAGACACGACGCTGGCAACGCCGCGGTCGTAGTGGGCGACCAACTCGGCCCACAACGAGCGGCCCGAGGGCAGCGGATAGTTCCAAGGGAGATGGTGGAACCACAGCAGCCAGGCCTCGGGCGTCGTCTCCGGCCGGGCCAGTCGCGCGGCCCAGTTCGGCCCAGGGCAGGTCGATACCCGTGGGGCATTGGCCGGCGTGACCAGCATCAGCGCCCCGTTCGCCGACTGGGCCGACGACAGCGGCTCCCGCCCAGTCAAACCCGCCACGCCACGCTGGAGTTCGGCCACGGCGGCGTGCAGGGTCGGGGACGCCGGCTCCGCGTGGATGATGCTGCGTGCTTGCGCCAGCACCTGCTTCTGGCCCGCTGCGGGAAGACTGCGATAGCGCATCCACAGGTCGTAGCCGTCCTCTGCCGGAGCACTGCGGGCGGGCAGCAGAACGGCGGCTAGCAGCAGGCTGGCCAGGATCAGGAGGCTGCGCGGCAGCAAGCGCGGCTCGCGCCGGGCTGAGTTGCGGCTCCAGGCCAAGCGCGAGTGACGCGGCGTGGCGTGCGCTACGCAAGGAACCCGCAACGCCGCGTGGGGCCGCAAATCAGCCCGGCCCTGCGGGTTGAGCCTGGCCGGGGCGCATGCGGCGTTGCTCATCGTTGCGGGTATCAACCCGCTGCCTCCTCGCGCCTTTCTTTCGCCCCGGCCAGGCTCAACGCGAGCCGCGCTCGCTGCCGCGCAGCCTCCTAGGGCCCAAGTCTTCATTCGGTCTCCGTCAATGGCCTTGCCAGGGTCGTCGAAACCCCGGAATCGCCGGAATGTTAGAGATTTCTCGCTTGCACAAAGCAAAATGGTAGCGCTACATTTGAGTCCGCAGCAAGCCATGAAAGGTGCCTCGAGCGCCTGCCCGAGGAGACCGACTTGAGTTCACGCCCCGCCACACCGGCACCCGCCATCGCGCCCCGCCGGGACGCGTTGAAGGCCGCGTGATGGTCGGGTCGGCTGCCACGCCGCTGGGCCGGCAGCGCTGGGCCGTCTGCGCCCTGCTCTTCGTCGCGACCACCATCAACTACATCGACCGCAATGCGCTGTCGGTGCTCAAGACCCGCCTGCAGCAGCCCCTCGAGGCCGGCGGTCTGGCCCTGACCGATGCCGACTACGGCTGGATCACCTTCGCCTTCACGGCGGCCTATGCGGCCTTCCCGCCGCTGATCGGCATTGGCATCGACCGCTTCGGCGTCAAGCGCAGCCTGGCGGCGGCCCTGCTGCTGTGGTCGGCCGCCGCGGCCCTGCACGGCGTGGTGGCCTCGGTGATGGGCCTGGTGGTCGTTCGTTTCCTGCTCGGCATGGCCGAGGCGACCCACTTCCCGGCCGCCATCAAGGCCGTGGCGATGTGGTTCCCGCAGCAGGAACGGGCCCTGGCCACGGGCATCTTCAATTCGGGCACGGCCCTGGGCGTCATCGCCTCGCCCCTCACCGTGTGGCTGGCCGTCACTTTCGGCTGGCAGTTCGCCTTCGTCGCCATCGGTGGCGCCGGCCTGCTCTGGCTGGTGTTCTGGCAGCGCGGCTTCAACGCGCCCGAGCGGCATGCCAGGGTGTCGCCCGTAGAGCTGACCCATATCCGCGCCGGCCAGCCGCTGCAGGAGGCCGCCCTCAAGCTGCCCTGGACGGCCCTGCTGCGCTTCAAGGCCATCTGGCCCTTCCTGATCGGCAAGCTACTGACCGACCCGGTCTGGTGGTTCTTCCTGTTCTGGCTGCCGTCCTATCTGGAGCGCGAGCGCGGCCAGAACCCGCTGAAGAGCGCTGGCCTCGTCGCGCTGATCTACCTGGGCTCCAGCGTCGGCTCCGTCGCCGGCGGCTGGCTGTCCAGCACCCTGATCCAGCGCGGCTGGCCCGTCGGCCGCGCCCGCATGACGGCCATGGGCCTGGCAGCGGTCTGCATGCCTGGCGCCATCCTTGCCTACAGCAGCGACAGCTTCGCCCGTTGTATCGCGCTGATCACGCTGGCCACGGCCTGCCACCAGGCCTGGTCAGCCAATCTACTGACCTCGGCGACTGACCTCTTCCCCACCCGCGTCTCCGGCGCCGTCATCGGCCTGGGCGCCATGGCTGGCGGTATCGGCGGCATGTTCATTGCGCTGCTGGCGGCCCTGGCTGTGCAGTGGACGGGCACCCAGCAATGGGTCTTCGTCTTCGCCGGCCTGATGCACCCGAGCAGCCTGGGCATCTTCTGGCTGTGGTTCCGCGGCCGCTTCGAGCGCGTGAACCTCGATGCCGACATCGACATTAGCCTGGCTCACCGCGGCCTGCTGACGGCAGGCGGCCTGCTCGCCAGCGCCGGCGCCCTGCTGGCCTGGCTGATCGCCGCCAACTGGGAAGCCTGCGTGGCCGCCGCCAAGCTCTCCGGCGCGGCCCAGGCCGTCACGGCCGCTGCCGGCCTGGTGCTGATTGGCCTGGCTCTCCTCCACGCCGGCCGCCCGCGTACCGGCGCCGTGCTTCTGGCGGCCTGACATGCAGCTCACCGCCGACCAGCATCTGCTCAAGGACCTCAACCGCATGGCCATCGTGCGACAGCTGAGCGCCTGGCCGGGGCAGTCTCGCGCGGCCCTGGCCGAAGCCCTGCAGCTGACCAAGTCCACCGTCGGCGCCCTGACCAAGGAACTGATCGCCGAAGGCTGGCTGCTGGAGCGCGAGGTCGTCGCCACCGGCGAGATCGGCCGCCGCCCGACGCCGCTCTTCGTCGACCCCGGCCGCCTCGTGCTGCTGGGCGCCGAGTTGGGCGTGGACGGCGTCAGCGTCGTCGCCACCTCGCTGACCGGCGACGTGCTGGCGCGCGCCCGCTCGCCGCTGGACGCTGGCCGCGATGCCCGGCTCGCCCTGATGCGCGCCGCCAAGCTGCTGGTGCAACTGCATGCCCGCCTGGACACGCCTGCCCAACGCGTCATCGGCATCGGTGTCGGCCTGCCGGGCGGCGTCGACGAGCAGCGCGGCCATCTGCATTTCGCCCACAACCTCGGCTGGCGCGACCTGCCCGTCGGCCATCTGCTCACAGAGCATCTGCGCACGACGGCCCTCCAAGGCGTGCCCCTGTTCGTGCAGAACGAGGCCGACGTCGCGGCCCTGGGCGAGCTGGAATTCGCCACCGACAGCCGGCAGGACCCGCTGATCTATCTCAGCCTCGGCATCGGCGTCGGCGCCGGCATCGTCGTCGAGGACCGGCTGCTGACCGGTGCCCATGGCCTGGCCGGCGAGGTGGGTCACATGACGCTCGAGCTCGACGGCCCGCGCTGCAGCTGCGGCCGGCGCGGCTGCGCCGAGGCCTTGATCGGCTTTCGCGCGATGGCGCCGGGGCACACCAGCAACGGCCTCGGCGAAGTGCAGCAGCGCCTGCGCGGCAAGCAGGCCGACAGCCTCGAAGCCGTTGGCAGTGCCGGCCGCTATCTCGGCCTGTTGCTGGGCAATCTCTGCGCCGCCTACGACCCCGGCCGCATCGTGCTCGGCGGGCCGGCCGTCGAGATCGGCTCGCCCTTTCTCGAGCCCGCCTTCCGCACCCTGGAAAGCCAGGCCGCAACCGCCAACGTGGCGCCGCCCCTGGTCACCCTCTCGCGCTTCGGCGCCGACGCCGTTCCCGTCGGTGCCGCCGCCCTCGCCCGCTACCGTCTCACCCGCCCCCTGATTGCCGCCAGCCGCCTGGCCGCGGCCGCATGACCTTGTTGTCTTGACCTCATGATCACCAATCCCATCCTGCCGGGCTTCCATGCCGACCCCTCGATCTGCCGCGTCGGCGACGACTACTACATCGCCACCTCCACCTTCGAGTGGTGGCCGGGCGTGCGCATCCACCATTCGCGCGACCTGAAGCACTGGCGCCATCACAGCTATGCCTGCACACGCAAAAGCCTGCTCGACCTGAGCGGACACCCCGACTCGGCCGGCGTCTGGGCGCCTTGCCTGAGCTACTCGGGCGGCCAGTTCTGGCTGATCTACACCGACGTGCGCTCCACCTTCGGCGCCTTCAAGGACACCCACAACTACCTGATCACCGCACCCAGCATCGACGGCCCCTGGAGCGAGCCCATCTACCTGAACAGCTCGGGCTTCGACCCCAGCCTCTTCCATGACGAGGACGGCCGCCGCTGGCTCTTGAACCAGCAATGGATCCACCAGCCCGGCAAGCACCACTTCAACGGCATCCTGCTTCAGGAATACGACCATGAGGCCAGGCGTCTGGTCGGCCCGATGAAGAACATCTATGCCGGCACCGAACTGCAAGTCGTCGAAGGCCCGCATCTGTATCGCCGCAAGGGCTGGTACTACCTGCTGACGGCCGAGGGCGGCACCTTCTACGAGCACGCCGTCACGCTGGCCCGTTCGCGCCACATCGACGGCCCCTACGAGACCCTGCCCGGCAACCCGCTGCTGACGGCCTGGAAGCAGCCCACCGACGGCCTGCAGCGCAGCGGCCACGCCAGCCTGGTGCAGACGCAGAACGGCGACTGGTATATGGCCCACCTCTGCGGCCGCCCGCTGGAATGGAGCGGCCCGAACGCCGACCAGCAGAACGGCGTCTACGAGAACCTGCACTGCCCCCTGGGACGCGAGACCGGCCTCCAGCGCATCGTCTGGCGCGACGACGACTGGCCCGAGGTCGAGGGCGGCGGCAATGCGCCGCGGTTGCAGACGGCCGAGCCGGGCCTGCCGGAGCACACCTTTCCGGCCGAGCCGGCGCGCGATGACTTCGACTCGGCGACGCTGAGCCACCACCTCAACTCGCTGCGTGTGCCCTTCGACGAAAGCTGGATCTCGCTGACCGAGCGCCCAGGCTGGTTGCGCCTGAAGGGCCGCGAGTCGCTGATGAGCCTGTTCGATCAGAGCCTGGTCGCGCGCCGCCAGCAGCACTTCAACTGCCGCGTCGAGACGCGCCTGGAATTTTCGCCCGAACTCTTCCAGCAGATGGCGGGTCTCGTCGCCTACTACAACACCGGCAACCACGCCTATCTGCACGTCAGCCGCGATGTGGACTCGGGCCGGCGCGTACTGCGCCTGACCGTCAACAGCGACCTGGTGCTGAGCGAGCCAGCCACGCCCGTCGAACTGGCTGCCGGCGCCGTGGACCTGGCCGTCGAATTCCGCCACGACCGCTACAAGTTCCAGTTCCGCCAGGGCGGCGCGCCCTGGCAGGACATCGGCCCGGCGCTCGACACCGCCATGCTCAGCGACGAGGCCGTCACACGCTTCGTCGATGGTTATGCGCGCAGCTTCGGCTTCACCGGCAACTTCATCGGCATCGCCTGCCAGGATTTGTCGGGGCGAAGGCTTGCTGCTGATTTCGACTATTTCACTTACGAAGCGCGGCCCTGAGACCCTGCTCGACCCATAACGACAAGAGAGACAAACCCATGGCCACCACCCACTCACCGTTGTCTTTCATCGAGAAGGCCGGCTACAGCTGCGGCGACGCCGCCGCCAACTTCGTCTTCATGACGATGGTGCTGTTCCAGCTCAACTTCTACACCGACGTGTTCGGCCTGTCGGCCAGCACGGCTGCCGCCATCCTGCTGTGGCCGCGGCTGTGGGATGCCATCTTTGACCCCGTCATGGGCGTGCTTGCCGACCGCACCAACACCCGCTGGGGCAAGTTCCGGCCCTGGGTGCTGTGGACGACGATCCCGTGGTGCGTCGTGATGGTCGCCGCCTACACGGCGCCCGACCCGAGCTGGGGCTGGAGCACCGGCATGGTCATCGCCTACGCCGGCATCACCAACACGCTGCTGATGACGCTGTATTCGATGAACAACATGCCCTACTCGGCCCTGGGCGGCGTCATGACGGGCGACCTGAACGAGCGCACGAAGCTCAACTCCTACCGCTTCGTGTCGGTCAACGTCGCGCAGTTCATCGTCGGCGGCTTCACGCTGCCGCTGGTGGCCAAGTTCGCGCAAGGCCATGACCGCGCCCACGGCTGGCAGGTCACGATGACGATCTGGGCGGCCCTGTGCCTGGTGTTGTTCCTGATCACCTTCTTCACGACGACGGAGCGCATCAAGCCCATCGTCGAGACCCCCACCTCGCCCCGCCAGGACTTCGCCGACCTGCTGAAGAACGGCCCATGGATTGCGCTGGTGGCCTACACCGTCTTCAACTTCGGCATGCTGTCGCTGCGCGGCGGCGCCCACTACAGCTACTACCACCACTATGTCGACAAGGCCGCCATGTTCGACTTCGTCGCCGCTCTGGGCCTGACGACGCCCGACCCCGCCGGCACGGGCAGCCTCGCCGACACCCTGGGCTATATCGTCCACGGCACGCGCGACAGCCTGGCCCAGTCCAATGTGGCCGATGTCTACAACAGCATCCTGAACATGGCCGGCTTCGGCACGACCATCGTCGTCATCATGCTGACCGCGGGCCTGTCGGCGCGCTTCGGCAAGCGCACCGTGGCCATCACTGGCTTCGCGCTGGCAACGCTACAGGCCTGCGCCCTCTACTTCATGCCGCCCACGGCCGTCTGGGGCCTACTCCTCCTGCACACGCTGGGCTCCGTGTTCTACGCGCCCACCATCGCCGTCATGTGGGCCATGTATGCCGACGCGGCCGACTACTCCGAATGGCAGACCGGCCGGCGCTTCACCGGCATGGTATTCGCCACCATCGGCTTCTCGCTGAAGTCCGGCCTGGCCCTCGGCTCGGCGGGCCTGCTGTGGTGCCTGGCCGGCTTCTTCGGCTACGACACCCAGCAGCCCACGGCACCCAACGCCGTCGAGGGCTACCGCGTCATGTCCAGCTTCGGCGTCGGCGCGCTGTTCGCGGCCTGCACGATTTGCATGCTGGCCAACAGGCTGAACAAGCAGACCACGCTGAAGATGGCCGACGACCTCACCCAACGCCGCCAGCAGGCCGGCCTGGCCCCCGCCTGAACCTCCCGCCCAACCCTCTCCGTTTCCCGCTGTAAGGACCCCGCCATGAGCACCGCCTATTCCGATCTCCCCGTCGTCCCCTACGAAGGTCCCACGTCCACCAACCCGCTGGCCTACCGCTGGTACGACGCCAATCGCGTCGTGCTCGGCAAGACCCTGGCCGAGCACCTGCGCCCGGCCGTCTGCTACTGGCACAACTTCTGCTGGAAGGGCGAGGACGTCTTCGGCCTGGGGCAGACCGTGTTCCAGCGCCCCTGGTTCGCCGAGCCTGATCCCGTCAAGGCCGCCCACATGAAGCTGGACGCCGCCTTCGACTTCTTCGCCAAGCTGGGCCTGCCCTACTGGTGCTTCCACGACCGTGACGTGGCTCCCGAAGGCGCGACGCTGGCCGAGTCCAACCGTATCCTCGACGGCCTGCTCGAAGCCGCTGCCAGGAAGATGCAGGACGGCAAGGTGCAGCTGCTGTGGGGCACGGCCAATCTCTTCTCCAACGGCCGCTTCATGAGCGGTGCCGCCACCAACCCCGACCCCGAGGTCTATGCCTACGCCGGCGCGCAAGTGAAGCATGTGCTGGAGTGGACGAACCGCCTGGGCGGCGCCAACTATGTGCTGTGGGGCGGCCGCGAAGGCTACGAGACCCTGCTGAACACCGACCTCAAGCGCGAGCTGGCCCAGTACGGCCGCTTCCTGTCGTCCGTCGTCGAGCACAAGCACAAGATCGGCTTCAAGGGCACCATCCTCATCGAGCCCAAGCCGCAGGAACCCACCAAGCACCAGTACGACTACGACAGCGCCACGGTCTATGGCTTCCTGAAGACCTATGGCCTGGAGAATGAGGTCAAGGTCAACATCGAGGTCAACCACGCGACCCTGGCCGGCCACAGCTTCGAGCATGAGGTGGCCACGGCCTGCGCCCTGGGCATCTTCGGGTCTCTCGACGCCAACCGCGGCGACGAGCAGCTGGGCTGGGACACCGACCAGTTCCCCAACAACCACGCCGCCTTGGTGCCGGCCATGCTGGAGATGATCCGCCACGGCGGCTACACCACCGGCGGCACCAACTTCGACGCCAAGGTGCGCCGCCAGTCCATCGACCCCATCGACCAGCTCGAGGGTCATATCGGCGGCATGGACACCATGGCCCGCGCCTTCCTTTCCGCTGCCGCGCTGTACGAGAGCGGTCAGCTGGAGAAGGCCGTCAGCGAGCGCTATGCCGGCTGGAATGGCGAGCTGGGTCAGAAGATCCAGGGCGGTGCCAGCCTGGACGACCTGGCCAGCATCGTCCACGCGCAGGGCATCTCGCCCCAGCCGCGCTCGGGCCGTCAGGAACATCTGGAAAACATCGTCAACGCCTATGTTTGAACTGCACGACTTCCGGGCCGAGCGCCGGGCCGCCCCAAGCCGGCCCGCCACGCGATGTGCTTGCGGCTCGATGCCGCAAGGCTGCCGTACCCGGCAGACGAGGGGCTGACATGTTCCTTGGCATCGACCTCGGCACCTCCGAGCTGAAGCTGCTGCTGCTCGACGAGCAGCACCACATCGTCGCGACCACCGGCGTTGCGCTGACCGTGCAGCGGCCTCAACCGCTGTGGAGCGAGCAGGAGCCGGCGGCCTGGTGGACCGCCCTCGATGAGGGCATGGCCAAGCTCGGCCACAGCCACGCCGCCGGCCTGGCCCGCGTGCGCGGCATCGGGCTGTCGGGGCAGATGCATGGGGCCGTCACGCTGGACGAGGCCGACCGCGTGCTGCGGCCGGCCATCCTGTGGAACGATGGCCGGAGCAGCACCCAATGCGCGGAGATGATGGCCGCCTGCCCCGAGCTGCCGGCTATCACCGGCAACCTCGCGATGCCGGGCTTCACGGCACCCAAGCTGGCATGGATGCGCCAGCACGAGCCCGGGCTGTTCGCGCGCGTCGCTAAGGTGCTGCTGCCCAAGGACTGGCTGCGCCTTTGCTTGAGCGGCAGCCACGTCAGCGAGATGAGCGACGCAGCCGGCACCTTGTGGCTGGACATGGCGAATCGTCGTTGGTCACCCGAGGCGCTGGCGCTGACCGGTCTCAACGAAAGTCATATGCCGCGGCTTGTCGAGGGCAGCGACCCGAGCGCCGGGCTCAAGCACGAACTGGCCGAACGCTGGGGCCTGAAGGCCGGCATCCCCATCGCCGGCGGCGGTGGCGACAACGCCGCCAGTGCCGTCGGCATGGGCGTGGTGCTGCCCGGCCAGGGCTTTCTGTCCCTCGGCACCTCGGGCGTCATCTTCCTGTGCAACCCCGCCTTCAGCCCCAACCCGGCGCGGGCCGTGCATGCCTTCTGCCATGCCCTGCCCGACACCTGGCACCAGATGAGCGTCATGCTCAGTGCGGCGAGTGCGTTGCGCTGGGTCACGCAGTTGCTGGGCGAACCGGGCGAGGCCGAGCTGATCGCCAAGGTGGCCCAGCTCACGCCGGCCCAGCGCGAACGCGCCCCCCTTTTCCTGCCCTACCTCAGCGGCGAGCGCACACCCCACAACAACGCCAACGCCCAGGGCGTGTTCTTCGGCCTCACGCATGAGCATGACGCGGCAGCTCTCGGCTACGCCGTGCTCGAAGGCGTGGGCTTCGGCCTGCTGGACGGCTGGCAGGCCCTGCAAGCCGGTGGCGGTACCGCAGAGTCGCTGTGGCTGGTCGGCGGCGGCGCGCGCAGCGAGTGGTGGGCCCGGCTGCTCGCGTCGCTGCTGGACGTGCGTCTCGTCAACGCCGTCGGGTCTGAGGCGGGCGGTGCCCTGGGTGCCGCACGCCTGGCCTGGCTGGCCTGCGGCGGCAGCGTCGACACGGTCTGCCGCACGCCCGAGATCGCGCGCGTTGCCGAACCCGATGCCGCGCTGGCCGCCGAATTGCTGCCGCGCTTCCAGCGCTTCCAGCGCCTGTACGTGGCGTTGCGCAGCGAGTTCAGCTAGGCCTTCCCGGCGACGGTTGTCGTCGAAACCGCGCTCCGCCCCGGGGCACTGAGCCCCTCCTCCGCGCTCGACAGCTTGGTGAAAGTCGTCTCAAATATGATTGCGAATTATTCTCATTAGCAATCCGGAGGCATGCGCCGACGGTTCGACGGGGCGGCATGCTGAGCTGGAAATCGTGGATGGGCCGTCTGGCCCTGTGGGGGGCTGGGGCCCTGCTGTCGGGCTGCGGCGGCGGTGGGAGCAACGCGGCGGCGACGGCCAGCGAGCCCGAAGCCGCCACGCTGTCGGCCCAGGCGGCGCTGGGCGAGAAGATCTTCAACGACGCCTCCCTGTCCGCCTCCGGGCGCCAGTCCTGCGCGAGTTGCCACGATGCCAGCCAGGCGCATTCGCCCACCAACGCGCTGGCCACCCAGCTCGGCGGCCCGCTGCTGGACCAGCAGGGCCGGCGCAGTACGCCGTCGATCAACTACCTGTCCTTCAACAGCGCCTTCCATTTCGCGGCCGACGGCACGCCCACGGGCGGCTTCTTCTGGGACGGCCGCGCCGCCTCGCTGCAGGCCCAGGCCGGCGCGCCCTTCGTCAACGCCTTCGAGATGGCCAATGCCGACGCCGCCGGCGTCGTCGCCAAGCTCTCACGGGCGGCGTATGCCGACGAGTTCAAGCGCGTCTTCGGCGGCGACGTCTTCAGCCGCTCGGCCGATGCGATGGACCGCATGACGCTGGCCCTGTCGCAGTTCCAGAAGGAGGACGCCAGCTTCCGCCCCTTTTCGAGTAAATACGACGAGTTCCTGCGCGGCAAGGTGCGCTTGAGCGATCAGGAGCTGCGCGGCCTGGCCCTGTTCAACAACCCGAACAAGGGCAACTGCCAGGCCTGCCATCCGTCGGCCAAGGCAGCGGATGGCAGCTTCCCGCTGTTCACCGATTTCAGCTTTGACAACCTCGGCGTGCCGCGCAATCCGGCCATCGCGCGCAATGCCGACCCGGGCTATTTCGATCTCGGCCTGTGCGAACGCCCCGAGCTGGCCGGGCGCACCAACCTCTGTGGCGCCTTCAAGGTGCCCTCGCTGCGCAACGTGGCGCGTCGCCAGGTCTTTTTCCACAACGGCCGCTTCAGCTCGCTGAAGGAGGCGCTGACCTTCTATGTGCAGCGCGACACCAACCCCGAGAAGTGGTACCCCCGCAATACCGACGGCAGCGTCCGCAAGTTCGACGACCTGCCGGCGGCCTACGTCGGCAACGTCAACACGCGGGAAGTCCCCTACAACCGCAAGCCCGGCGACGCGCCGGCGCTGAGCGACGCCGAAATCGACGACGTCATCACCTTCCTGCGCACGCTGAGCGACGGCTACGCGCCGCGCTGAGCCGCCTCAAGACTTCCCGTTTCCTCCCGGAGCTTTCATGACCGCCACCCGCACGAGCGCCCTGCCCGCCCGCAGCCTTCTCGCCACAGCCCTCTTCCTGGCCTTGGGCAGCGCCCAGGCGCAGACCGCCACCGAAGCCGAGCTGGCCCGCAAGCTGGACCAGCTCGCCACCGAACTCGCTGCCGTCAAGGCCCAGCTCCTGCAGTTGCAACAGCAGCGCTCTGCCCAGCCCGTCGCGGCGCCGGCCCCGCAGGCCACCGCGGCCGCGCCCATCGCCGCCGCCGAAGCCCCCCGCAGCGAGCCCGCCACCGTTCTGACGAGCTATGGCGAGATCAACTACAACCGGCCCACCAAGGCCGGCCAGAACGCGCAGGCCGACATCCGGCGCTTCGTCCTCGGCTACCAGCACCGCTTCGACGACAAGACCAAGGTCGTCACGGAGCTGGAAGTCGAGCATGCCGTGGCCTCCGCCAGTGACCCCGGCGAGGTCGAGGTCGAGCAGGCCTTTATCGAGCACCAGATCAATCCCAGCCTCGCGCTGCGCGCCGGCCTCTTCCTGATGCCCGTCGGCCTGCTCAACGAGAACCACGAGCCCACGGCCTTCTACGGCGTGGAGCGCAACTTCGTCGAGACGGCCATCATTCCCAGCACCTGGCGCGAAGGCGGCATCCAGCTGGTCGGCGCCTTCGACAATGGCCTGACGCTGCAGGGCGGGCTGACCACCAGCTTCGACCTGACCAAATGGGACGCCACGTCCACCGAGGGCCGCAAGTCGCCGCTGGGCAGCATCCACCAGGAGATGGCCCTCGCCAAGAGCCATGACGTCGCAATGTTCGGCGCCGCGAACTGGCGTGGCAACCCCGGCCTGCTGCTCGGCGGCTCGGTCTTCAGCGGCCAGGCCACCCAGGCCCAGGCGGTTGCCAAGTCGCGCATCACGCTGTGGGATGTGCATGCGCGCTGGACGCCGGGCCGATGGGACTTCTCCACCGTCTACACAAGCGGCAGCATCAGCAATACCGCTGCCATGAACGCCCCGCTGGTGGGCAACGCCACGCTGATCCCGAAGAGCTTCGACGGCTTCTATGTGCAGGGCGCCTACAAGCTCTGGTCCAGCGAGGACTACGCCTTGCTGCCCTTTGTTCGCTGGGAGCGCTTCAACACCGCCAAGTCCTATGCCGACCTCGGCGCTGGCCTGACACCCGACGCCGCGCGCAGCGAGCGCGTCGTCACCGTCGGCGCCAACTTCAGGCTGTCGCAGAACGTCGTCTTCAAGGCCGACTACCAGCGCTTCCACGAAGCCGCCGAGTCGAATCGCTACAACCTCGGCGTCGGCTGGAGCTTCTGATGCGGCTCACGCTCGCCCCCGCCGCCCTCGTCGCGCTGGCACCCGCCGGCGCCTTCGCCGTCACCTATCTGAGCCCCGAGCAGGCGGCCCAGCTGATGTTTCCCGACGCGGAGCGCTTCGACGCCCAGACGCTGGCCCCCGAGGCCGGCGGCCGGCCGCTGAGCCTGCGCGTGGCGAAGAAGGGCGGCGCCGTGCTGGGCTACGTCGTGCTGGACGAGGTCGTCGGCAAGGTCGAGCTGATCAGCTACGCCGTCGGCATCGCCACGGACGGCAGCATCCGCCAGGTCGAGATCCTGGCCTACCGCGAAAGCCACGGCGGCGAGATCCGCCTGCCGGCCTGGCGCCGCCAGTTCATCGGCAAGACAACCACGGCGCCGCTGCGCGTCGGCGAGGACATCGCCAACATCAGCGGCGCCACGCTGAGCTGCACGCATGTCACCGACGGCGTGCGCCGCATCGTCAACACGCTGAGCGCGGCCCGCCGCGCCGGCACCCTGGGCTAGGCCGCATGCAGCGGCGCGCCCGTCCCCTGCTGGGCACGCTGGTCGAGATCGGCGCGCCTGCCGGCCACGATTCGGCATTTGACACCATGGCCGCGTTGCAGGCTCGGCTGTCCCGCTTCGAGCCGGACAGCGACATGGCCCGCTTCAACGCCCTGCCGGCGGGCGGCGAGCTGCGCGTGAGCCCCTGCGCCGTCGACGTGCTGTCCGCCGCCCGCCGCCTGCAGCAGGAAAGCGACGGCCTCTTCGACATCAGCCTGGGCAGCGGCCCCGAAGCCTGGCGCCTCGACGGCGACCGTCTGCACAAGCTCGCCGCGGGTGTCGCACTGGACCTGGGCGGCATTGCCAAGGGCCACGCGGTGGACCTCGCCGTCCAGGCGCTGCAGGCCGCGGGCGCCACCGCCGGCTGGGTCAACGCAGGCGGCGACCTGCGCGTGTTCGGCGACCTGGAACTGCCCATCCTGCTGCGCGACGAAATCGATGGCGGCGTGAAGGAGTTCGCCCGGCTGGCCGACGGCGCCTTCGCCACCAGCCACTACGCGCCGGGCAGCCGGTCGGCGGCGAGCCGCGCCGTTCGGGCCCACGTCAGCGTGGCCGCACCGCGATGCCTGTGGGCCGATGCCTTGACCAAGGTCGTCGGTCTCAGCGGCCGCTGCGACCACCCCGCCCTGGCCCGCTACGATGCAGCCGCCTGGCGGCACGATGCGCCTAGAAGCTCATGACCCGCCTGCACCACCCCCGCCCGCATCCGGCGCACGCCACGCACCCGCCGCGCCACCGCCTGGTGCGCTGGCAACGCCGCACGCTCTACACCGCCGGCTCGCTGCTGCTGGTCACGGGCCTGGCCTGGCTGGCCTTGCACTACAGCATCGGTGCCGGTGCGGGCGAGCTGCCGCATCCACTGGAAGCCTGGTGCCTGCGCCTGCACGGCCTCGCCGCAATGCTCGGCGTCTTCATGCTGGGCGCTCTGGCCGCGGCTCATGTGCCGCAAGGCTGGCGCCTGAGCCGGCGCTGGCAGCTCAGGCGCCAGCAGCGGACCGGCCTGCTGCTGTGCAGCCTCGCCGCGCTGCTGGTGCTGACCGGCTACCTACTTTACTATTTCGCGCCCGAAGACCTGCGGCCCGCCCTGGGCTGGGCCCACGCCGTTGCCGGTGTCGCGATGGCCGGGCTCACGGTCCGGCACCGGCGCGGCAGCGCCTGACGCCGTGGGCCCCGGTGCCGGCCGGCGCGGCGGCATTGCGCTTGCGCGTTTCGGCCGCCTTCATGGCCGAAGCCGAGCGCTCGGCCTCGTCGTGCGAGATGGAGACGCGGCCCCGCTTAGATCTGCACCCGTGTGCCCAGTTCCACCACGGCGTTGTCTGGCAGCCTGAAGAAGCTGGCCACGCCGCTGGAGTTCCGGCTCAGCGCGGCGAACAGGCGCTCGCGCCAGTTCGCCATGCCGCCGCCGGGCGTGGACACCACGGTTTCGCGGCTGAGGAAATAGCTGGTCTCGAAGTCTTGGACCACCAAGCCCTTGGGAGCGCACAACGCCAGCGCGGCAGGCACGTCGGGCTGCTCCATGAAGCCGTAGTTGACGAGCACGCGCCAGAAGCCCGGCGCCAGCGGCGTCACCTCGACGCGCTCGGCCTCGTCTACCGTCGGGTGGTCGTGGAAGGCGACGTTGAGGATGACATTGGTCTCGTGCAGCACCTGGTTGTGCTTGAGGTTGTGCAGCAGGGCTTGGGGCACGAGGGTGGGATCGGCCACGGTGTAGACCGCGGTGCGCTGCACGCGGTGGGCGCCACCGAGGGCGAGGCTCTCGATGAAGGGCAGGAGTTCCAGGCCCTCGCTGCGCAGGCTGTTCATCAGCAGCTGGCGACCGCGCGACCAGGTGCTCATCAGCGCGAAGAGCATCAAGCCCAGGGCCAGCGGGAACCAGCCGCCATCGAAGAACTTGATGGCGCAGCCGGTCACGAGCAGCCCATCGACGGCCAGGAAGAACAGCGTAGCCCCGATCGCCACGGGGGCGGGCAGGCGCCAGCCGTCGCGGATGACGAAGAAGGTCAGCACGGTGGTAATGAACATGGTCAGCGTCACGGCGATGCCGTAGGCGCCGGCCAGGGCCGAAGAACTGCCGAACAGCAGCACCGCGCCGACGACGCCGGCCAGCAGCGCCCAGTTGACGGCCGGCACATAGATCTGGCCGGACTCGCTGGCCGACGTGTGGCGCATCGTCAGCCGCGGCAGGAAGCCCAGCAGGATGGCCTGCTTGGTCATCGAATAGGCCCCGGAGATGACAGCCTGCGAGGCGATCACGGCGGCCAGCGCGGCCAGGGCCACCATGGGCAGCACCAGAGCGCTGGGGAAGAGGCGGAAGAAGGGGTTTTCGATGGCGCTTGCGTCGCCCATCAGCAGCGCGCCCTGGCCCAGGTAATTCAGGGCCAGGGAAGGGAAGACCAGGCCCGTCCAGGCCAGGCGGATGGGCCTGGCGCCGAAATGGCCCATGTCGGCATACAGCGCCTCGGCGCCGGTCAGCGCGAGCACGATGGCGCCCACGGCCGCGAACAGATGCCAGCCACGCTGGCTGAGGAAGGTCCAGGCCTCGAGCGGGTTGAGAGCGGCCAGGATCTCGGGCTGCCTGGCGATCTGGATGGCCCCAATGGCGCCCAGCACGCCGAACCACAGCACGATGACCGGGCCGAAGACCTTGCCGACGGCGGCGGTGCCGAAGCGCTGGACCACGAACAATCCCACCAGGATGGCCACCGAGATGGGCAGCACATAGGGCTTGAGCGTGGGGGTGACGACCTCCAGGCCTTCGATTGCACCCATCACCGAGATGGCGGGCGTGATGACGCTGTCGCCATAGAACAGCGTCGCGCCGAACAGGCCCAGCAGCAACAGGGCGTTGCGCAGCCGGGGCCGCTGCTGTACGGCGTGCGCGGCCAGCGCGGTCAGCGCCAGCGCGCCACCCTCGCCGCGGTTGTCGGCGCGCAGGATGAGGATGACGTATTTGAGCGTGACGACCAGCATCAGGGCCCAGACAATGACCGAGGTCGCGCCGATGAGGTTGGGGTTGTTCAGTTCGACGCCGGTGGCCGGCAGGAACACTTCCTTCAGTGTGTAGAGGGGGCTGGTGCCGATGTCGCCATAGACGACACCGATGGCGCCGAGCGTCAGCGCGGCCAGGCCGCTGCGTTGGATCTCGCGGTTCATGCGGAGTAAACCTGTTTGGGAATGCCGCAGTGTCAGGCAAAGCGCATCAGGACCACATAAGGACTTCTGACAGTTCCCGGCAGGGATGGTTGCCGGTCCCTACCGAGTCCGCTCGGAGGCTCTCCCAGTTGCCCCCCTCGTCGGCCCCTCTTCGGTAGGGCCGGGGCGGCGCTCCGTGGCAAAGCCGGCTCAGGCGCGCCCATACCTGCTCCCGAAGCTCCGCCGCCCCAACCCGCCCCGCTGTCCTTCGAGCGCCCCAGCTGGACGGCGGTGTTTTCGCTGCCCTTCGCCGCCGCCGTGGGTCTGTTCGGCCTGTTGTCGCTGTTCTGGCGGCCACAGCTGCTTGGCGCGCGCCTGGGGCTGGCGCTGGACCTCATGTCCGGTCGATGTCCCTGCCTTTGGCGGCCTCGGTCGGCGGAGCGGCCTTGAAGGCGTGGCGCGAGAAGGGCCCGACCCTGTTCGTCGACGCGCACGGCATCACCGACAACTTCCATCTCCAGACTCACCTGGCTCGCGCGTCATCAAACGAAGCGGGTTGATAGCCTCACCACCAGCTCGGGCTCGGGCGCCACGGCACGGGGCCGGCGGTGGGCCAGCAGGTCCAGCATGGCCACCACCGCGCGACGGCCCAGCTCGGCCGGCGACAGATTGACCGTGGTGCGCGGCGGGCAGGCATGGGCCGAAGCCAGCACATCGTCGAAACCGACGACGGACAGGTCCTCGGGAACCCGCAAGCCGTGCCGATACAGCGCCTGCACGGCGCCGGCGGCCATCTGGTCGTTGGCGGCGAACAGGGCAGTGAACTCGACGCCGCGGCGCAGCAGGTCTTCCGCGCCGCGCTCGCCGCTGGTCTCCTGGTAGTTGCCGCGCACCACCAGCGCCCGGTCCAGCGCAATGCCGGTTTCCTGCAGCGCCGCGCGATAGCCCTGCTCGCGCTCGATGGCGTCCGGGTGGCTGGGGTCGCCGGTGATGTGGGCGATGCGGCGGTGGCCGCGCTGGATCAGATGCCGCGTCGCCGCCCGGGCGCCCTCGAAGTCGTTGGAATGCAGGCTGTGTAGGCCCGGCGCCTTCAGATCCCGGCCGGTCGTCACGACCGGCAACTCCTGGGCCAGTTCGGTCAGGAAACCATCGTCCAGCGTGCCGGTCAGCACGATGATGCCGTCCACGCGGCGCGCCTTCAGCGACTGCACGCAGCGCTCCTCCTCGCGCCGGTCCCAATGCCCGCTGGCGACGACGAGACCGTAGCCGGCCTTGGACAGGGCCTCCTCGACGCCACGCAGCGTCCAGGCATAGCAAGGGCTCTCGAAATGCTGGACGACGATGCCGATGGTGCGCGATCGTCCGTCGGCCAGGGCCCGCGCGATGGTGTTGGGCACGAAGCCCAGCCGCGCTATCGCCGCCAGCACGGCCTCGCGCTTCTCGGGGCGCACGTGGGGCGCGTTGTTGATGACGCGCGAGGCCGTCGTCGTCGAGACGCCCGAGGCGTCGGCCACCATGCGCAGGGTGGCGGCATGGGCGGGAGCAGAGCGATGGTTTTTCATGAAACCGGGCGGAAAATGACAGCGCTGTCAGTTCGTTGCCATCGTGCATCAAGTTCGGGGATTCAGCAAGCCGGGGTGAATGCGGCCGGCTTGTCGATTTCGCGCCACCTGGTTCGTTATGAGGAGAGCCGGCGGAATCGGTCCGCCGCGATTCGAACTTGAATGGAGACCGAGCATGCGATTCCTGTCGATGATCCGCGCCGACGAAACCACGGGCCAAGGCCCCAGCGAACAGCTGATGGCCGACATGGGCCAGTTGATCGACGAGCTCACCCGCAGCGGTAAGCTGGTCAGCACGGCCGGCCTGCGCCCCACGTCGGAGGGCCTGCGCGTGCGCCTGCACCGCGGCGGCCGGCTGTCGGTGGTGGACGGCCCCTTCACCGAGACCAAGGAGGTCATCGCCGGCTATGCCATCTTCGAGGCGCCCTCGCGCGAAGAGGCCCTGGCGCTGACGCAGCGGTTTTTGAAACTGCATGGCGATGACTGGGATCTCGAATGCGAGTTGCGCCAGATCGACGGACCAGAGGCCGGCTGCCCGCCCTCCCACGCTTGAGAACGGACGGCAAGCCATGTCATCCCTGAAAAACACCGTGTGCGAGCACTACCGCTGGGTCATCGTCGCCGCCGGCGGCCTCCTCGGCTGCGTGGCCATCGGCGCCCTCTTCTCCCTGCCCGTGCTGCTGCGGCCCATTGCGCTGGACACGGGCTGGTCGACCACGGGCGTCTCCACCGCCATGACGGTCGCCTTCGTGGCCATGGCGGTCGGCAGCATGTTGTGGGGCGCTCTGTCCGACCGCATCGGGCCGCGCCGCGTCGTCATGATCGGCACACTGCTGCTCGCGGCCGGCCTCACGCTTGCCAGCCTCGCCACGTCGCTGCCGGCCTTTCAGCTCTGCTTCGGCGCCATCGTCGGAGTCAGCGCGGCGGCCATCTTTGCGCCGCTGATGGCCTGCGTGACCGGCTGGTTCGACACGCGCCGCAGCCTGGCCGTGTCCCTGGTCTCGGCCGGCATGGGCATGGCGCCACTGACCATGTCGCCCCTGGTCGCCTGGCTGGTGCAAGCCCACGACTGGCGCAGCACGCTGCAGATCGTCGCGGTGGTGGTGGCGGGCCTCATGCTGCCCGCTGCCCTGCTGATTCGCCGGCCGCCCGCGTTGACGGTGGCACCCGCTCCCGGCGAGGCGCAGGAGCCCGGCCCCTCTGTCGGCCAGACTGTGCGCTCGACGCCCTTCCTCATCCTGGTACTGACCAGCTTCCTGACCTGCGCCACCCACTCGGGGCCTATCTTCCACACCGTCAGCTACGCCGTCACCTGTGGCATCCCGCTGATGGCCGCCGTGTCCATCTACAGCCTGGAGGGCCTGGCCGGCATGGGCGGCCGCCTGGTCTTCGGCCTGCTCGGCGACCGCTTCGGCGCCGCACGCACCCTGGTGCTGGCCCTGCTGGCTCAAGCCATCGTGGTGCTCGGCTATCTGTATGCGCGCGAGCTGAAGAGCTTCTACACCGTGGCCTCGCTGTTCGGCTTCACCTATGCCGGCGTGATGCCGCTGTTCGCCGTCATCGCCCGCGAGAACTTCCCGCTGCGCATGATGGGCACAGTCATCGGCGGCACCGCCATGGCCAGCAGCATCGGCATGGCCTTGGGGCCGGTGCTGGGCGGACTGATCTACGACTCGTTCTCGACCTACCGCTGGCTCTTCATCTGCGCGTATGCGCTGGGCATGGGTGCCTGCCTGTGCGCGCTAATGTTCACGCGGCTACCCAAGCGGCCGCTGGCCATGGTGCCGGCATGAGTGCCCTCGGCCTTGCCTTCAGGGCGGCAGCCGCCAGCCGTTCTGCGGCCTCATGGTTTGGCGGCCAGCAAGCCGTTCACGTCCAGCCAGTGCATGAACACGGGAAACCAGCCGTTGGCGGTGTTGCCCGGATAGCCCAGGCCGAAGCCATGGCCGCCGTTCTGATAGAGATGGAACTCCACCGGCCGCCCGGCTTCAAACCAGGACTTGACGACGCCGAACTGGCCGCGGAACAGGAAGTCGTCGCTGGCGATGACGTTGAACATCGGCGGCGCGCCCTTGGGCACGTCGACCGGCCCCATGCCGCCGTAGATCGGGGCGATGAAGGCCAGCTTCATGGTCTTGGAGTTCAGCGTGGCGTGCAGGGTCAGGCCGGCGCCGGCCGAGAAGCCCATCATGCCCAGCCGCTTCGGGTCGACACCCCAGTCCTTGGCCCGTGACAGGATGAGGGCGTAGGCCGCCTCGGCATCGGCGAGCTGCATGGACAGGTCGGGGTTCAGCGGCGGCGGCTTGCCGCCCTCGCCGGCAGCAGAGAACAGGCGGTTCATCGAGTCCTGCAGGCCTTCCAGCGAATCCGGCGTCGGGATCAGCCTGTACTTGAGCACGAAGGCGGCGACACCGCGGTCGGCCAGGGCCTGGGCGACCTTCCAGCCCTCGTTGTTGATCGACAGCCAGCGAAAGCCACCGCCCGGCGCGACGAGGACCGCGGCACCGTTGGCCTTGCCCGGTGCCGGCAGGAAGGGCGTGAGCGTGGCGGCGCTGACATTGCGCACCATGGGCTCGCCCCACTGACGGAACCAACCCTCGGCGGCGGGCTGCTTGTCCACACCGCCCGTACTGAGCGGGATGGCCTGCGACTCGGGCGGTGCCTGCAGCGGGTAGATGCGGTCGTCCTGGGCCCGGGCGCCCGTGGCGCCGGCCAACAGGGCCAGGGAGAACAGCGTTGAGCAAAGGATTCTCATGGGTTTCATCGCGGCAGCAGGGTTTGTTGTTTCAAGGAAAACTCGGCGCTCACGGACGGCGCGCCGGTGTCAGGCTGGCCACCACCCACGCTGAGGCGGTAGCCGCCGGGCATGAGCTGGCGCAGGCCATCACGGTCCACAAAGCTGAGGTCGCGCGCATCCAGGCTGTAGCTGAGCTCGCGCCTTTCCCCGGCCTTCAGGTGCAGGCGCTGGACGCCACGCAAGGCCAGACGCGGGCCGCCCTCGAAGCGCGGCGGCAGCAGATAGAGCTGGGCGACCTCGTCGCCGTCGCGCTGGCTGGTGTTGGTGACGGCCGTGCGCACCCGCAGCCGGGTCTGCAGGCCGTCTTCCTGCACCTCAACCGTCGGCGCCTCGTAGCGGAAACTCGAGTAACTCAGCCCATGGCCGAAGGGATAGACCACCTCGCCGCCGAAGAAGCGATAGGTGCGCCCGGCCATGCGGTAGTCGTCGAAGGGCGGCAGGTCGGCCGCGCTGCGATAGAAGCTGACCGGCAGGCGCCCGCCCGGGTTGGCCGCGCCGGCCAGCACCTGGGCGATGGCCTGGCCCCCGCCTTCACCGGGATACCAGGCCTGGACGATGGCGGCCGCATTCGCCTTGGCCCAGGACAGGTCGATGGCGCTGCCGCTCAGGTTCACGACCACCAGAGACTTGCCGAGCTGGGCCGCTGCCTGCAAATAGGCGCGCTGGTCGGCCGGCAAGTCGAGCTTGGTGCGGTCGCCACCCTGGAAGCCGTCGATCTTGACGGGCATCTCTTCGCCCTCGAGGTCCGAGGTCAGGCCCATGACGGCTACCACCACGTCGGCCTTCGCCACGCCCGCGCGCAAATCCGCCAGCGGCTGGGGCGACACGCGCTTCCACACGAGCGCCGGCGGCGCGCTGCCGCTTGATTCGGCCTCCAGGCGCAGCGCGACACGCTCGCCCTTCTTCAGAATTACTGACACCAGGGTCACCGGTTCGGCCCATTGCGTCGCGCGCTTGGCCAAGCTGATCTCGCGGCCGCCGACGCGCACCTCGCCCTTGATGCCGGCCACGCCGAGCCGGTAGCTGCCGCTCTCCGGCGCGACCAGAAAGCCCGTCCAGACGGTGCGCATCACCTCGCCCGCCTCGGCCAAGTCCCGCGGGCGTGAGTCGAGATGGGCCACACCGTGGCTCGCAAAAGCCTTGGCCTGGAAGCGGCGCTTGCCGGCGTCCTTGGGAGAGCCGGGCTCCAGGTTGTAGTAGCTTGCGCGCAGCCCGGGGCTGCCGTCGGGTGCGACGAAGGCGCTGGCAGGCACGGGGTCGCCGTCGGTGATGGCGGCACCGAAGGGCACGAGCTGGACCTGGCCGGCCGCGAACTGCTGGCTCAAGGCCTCGAAGACTGTCTGCGTCGGCCCGGTCTGCGTCGATGAATAGTTGCCCCGCATCACGCGCCGCGCATCCGCCAGCGGGCCGACGACGGCGATGTGGGTGGTGGCGGGCAGCGGCAGCAGGCCGTCGTTCTTCAGCAGCACCAGGCTCTCGACCGCGGCCTTCAGCGCGAGGGCGCGATGCTCAGCCGAGTTGATCGCCTCGGCCGCGGGGAAGCTGCGCTCGCCCAGGCCCGGCAGGTCACCATTGCGCAGCCGTGCTGAAAAGAGGCGCACCAGGGCCTGATCGATGTCGGCCTCGCGCAGCCAGCCGCGCTGCAGGGCCTGCTTGTAGCGCTCGCCCAGGCCCGGCGTGTGGGACAGCGTCGCGACATTGCACTCGTTGTCCATGCCCGCCTTCAGCGCCGCGGCGGCCGCCGCGGCGGCGTCGACGGCGTATTTGTGGTGTGCACTGATGTCGATGACTGCGTCGCAGTCCGACACCACATAGCCCTTGAACTGCCAGTCCTGGCGCAGCGTCTTCACCAGCAGGCTCTGGCTGGCGCAGGCAGGCTCGCCGTTGATGCGGTTGTAGGCGCACATGATGGAGCCGGCGTGGGCATCGACGATTGCGGCGCGGAAGGCCGGCAGATAGGTGTCCTCCAGGTCCTGGGCCGAGACCCACACGTCCACCGAATGGCGTGTCGATTCCGGCCCGCTGTGCACGGCGAAATGCTTGGGGCTGGCGATGACCTGGGGTCGGGCCGCATCCGGCCCCTGCATACCGCGCACGAAGGCCTTGGCCAGGGTGCCGGTCAGGAAGGGGTCCTCGCCATAGGTCTCCTGGCCGCGCCCCCAACGCGGGTCGCGGAAGATGTTGATATTGGGCGACCAGGTGTCCAGCGAGCCGCCGATGCGGTTGGGGTTGTCCTTGCCGCGGCCCAGCGCGTAGACGGCACGCACCTCGGTGCTGATGCTGGCCGCGACGTCCTGCATCAGCCGGTCGTTGAAGCTGGCGGCCAGGCCGATCGGTTGGGGGAAGTTGGTCGTCGCACCGAGGCCGAAGGCGCCGTGCAGCGACTCCGTCCACCAGTTGTAGGCCGGGATGCCCAAGCGCGCAATGGCCGGCGCACCGTTGAGCAGCTGCTCCGTCTTCTCGTCCAGCGTCAGCTGCGACACGATGCGGCGGGCCTCGGTTTCAGCATCGCCGGTGGGTGCCGCAACGGCCGGTCCGGCGAAGGCCAGGCAGCCGGCGAGGCCGACCGTCAACAAAGTCTTCATGCGTGTCTTCCTATTCACCAGGCCCTGAAGCGCCCCGTCACATGCAGCAGGGCCATGAACTGCAGCAGGCCGTCGTAGTAGCGCCATCGACCGGACGGCGGCTCCAGCGCCCACAGGTCGTCGACGAAGCGTTCGGCCAGCGGCTTGTCGACGAGCAGGGCCGCGACGGCATTGCTGGCCATCAGGCCCGTGGACGCTTCGTCGTTCAGCGGCTTGCCGTCCAGCGTGTAGAGATGGGGATAGGGCTTGCCGTTCTTGCCCTGCGAGGCGAAGAAGCTCAGCAGCCTTCGACTCAAGACCACAGCGTCGGGGTTCTTGTCCCACCAGGCCTGGTCGACGCTCCAGTTCACCGCGGTGCGGAAGGCGTCGTAGCGGTAGTCCTCGTGGCCTTCCTGCACGCGCGGGCGGCCGTCGAACTCGGCGTAGTCGGGCGTCAATCCCGTCTTCGGATGGGCCGCGGCCGAGAAGTAGGCACGGCTGATGTCGGCGATCTCGGCCCAGCGCCTTCGGTCCTCGGGCTTGTCGGCGCGACGGGCCCAGATCTCATAGAAGGCGGGCAGGTGGTAGGAAGGGTCGCTGAAGTCGGCCGCCTTGCCGATCGGCACGAAGACGACCTGGCCGTGCTCGGGCGAGAACATGGCCCTGACGCCATCGACGATGCCGCCGTTCATCGTCTCCTTGTGCAACATGGTGCCGAGCAGGGCTTGGGCCTGGGCGTTGTAGTCGTAGAGGCCCTGGCCATTGCCCCAGCGGGCGGCAGCCATCATCAGGGCGGTAGCGAAATAGGCCTCGCCGTCCGAAGCCGGCACGGCATCCTTGCCGCAGCCCTGGGGCTGGCACTGCCAGCGGAAGTAGCCGGCGCGCGGGCCGGTGCGGTAGCGCATATGCGTGGCAGCCCAGTTCCACAGCGCGTCGAACTCGGCCTTGCGACCCATCTGCACGGCAATCATCATCCCGTAGGACATGCCTTCGCTGCGCACGTCGGCGTTGTTGACGTCCAGCACGTAGGCGGCCGGGCCATCGGCAGTCGCGGCCGCCGGGTAGACGACGCGCTGCTCGGCGCCGCCTTCGAACAGCGAGGTCCAGTAGCCCGACAGCTTGGCGGTGATGTCGGCCTCGCTGATGTCGGGTCGGATCTCGCGCAGCAAGTTGCGGTAGTGGCCTGTGACGGCGGCGCCGCGCGGCGCGACGTTCACGCTGGCGAGCGGCGCCAGCACCAGTTTCTGCAGCCCGGCGTTGTCGTCCAGGCGCCAGACCTTGACGACGTGGCGACCAGCTTCCAGGCTCTTGAACAAGGCGCGCAGCACGAAGTCGTTGTCCTTGACGGCCTGAGCCCAGTCCTTCTCCGCGCGGGCCAGCTCGGGGCCAGGAGTGGGTCGCAGGTCGAACTTGAGTTCTTGCGCCGGCTGGTCGTCAATGGCCACGGCCAGGCGGATGCCACCGCCATTGCGCGTGTCCAGCGTCGGCACCATGTGCAGGCTGAGCAGCATGTCGCCGGCCTGCGGAGTGTCGACGTCGTATTCCAGGCGCACACCATCGGCCAGCGTGGTCGGCGCGCGGCCTTGCGGCAGGGCCGCCACGGCGCCCAGGCCCTGGCCGAGGTTGGGGATGGCCGTCCACGTCAGGCCCTGGCCGTTGATGGCGCGGCTGAAGCGCGGCGCCTCGGTGGTGATGCCCTTGGAAGCGGCCGGGGTGCCGCGTTCCAGCTGTCGCTGCACCTCGGCCGCATCGGAATGGCCGGCCACGCGCTGCACGGCCGGCATGATGTTGCGGTCAGGCTGCTGCCAGCTCGTGTAGCCGATATGGGTTTGCAGCATCATGCCGTTCCACTTGCCGCCGCCAAGCGCGTGGTACAGGTCGGCAATCGCCTGGTCGCGCGCGAAGGCCGCTTCGGCGCGGTCGGCGAAGACATTGGCACGTGCGTCGCCGGCCTGGGCCAGGCGCTTGTTCCATGCCGCCGCGTAGTGCAGGCGGTAGAGATTGGCCAGGGCCAGCACGGGGTGCTCGACGAGCTGGAAATAGGCGTCGAGCTGATCGGGCCGCAGCGCCTGCTTGGTCTTGGCGACTCGCGCCTCCAGCGCATCCCACTCCGCAACGCGACGGCCGAAGTCGCCACCGTCCAGCGCGTCGGCCGAGACGGCACCGAGAGCGAAAGTGGTCGGCTCGATCAGTTCAGGCTTGCGCCGCGCCGCGTACTGGCTGTAGCGTGTGACCAGCTCGCCGATCTCGGCCGCATGGGCCGCGCCGAAGGTTCGTGCCGCCCAGTCTTTCGGGTAGGCCGCCAGCGCCGCCGGTGTCATGGCCTGCGGCGACCAACCCATGTCGAGGAAGAAGCTGATCGGGAACTCCATCGGCTTGATGTCGCCAACGTTGACGATCCACAGCGCATCGGCCCCGCGCTCGTGGGCGAGGTTCATCTGCTGCCAGGTCTTCTCGATCTGGTTGGTGTTGAGCCACTTGTAGTTGCGCGGCCCGCCAACGTAATCGAAGTGGTAGTAGACGCCGTAGCCGCCCTTGCGCTTGGCGTCCGATGTGGGCAGGCGACGAATCTGGCCCCAGTTGTCGTCGCAGAACAGCAGCAGCACGTCGTCGGGCACCTGCATGCCTTTGTCGTAATAGTCCTGCACCTCCTTGTAGAGAGCCCACATCTGCGGCGTCTGCTCGGCCGGCTTGCGCGTCACCTCGGCCAGGATCTGGCGCTGGTCCTTGACGATGCCTTCGAGCAGGCCGATGGCCGTGCCATCGCTCATGGGCTCGTCGCCGTCGCCGCGCATGCCGATGGTGACCAGGCTGTCGAAGGCGCTGCCATCGGGCCGGCCCATCATGCGCTGTACGCCGCCGCGCCAGAACTCGCGCAGCTTCTCGCCGTTGCTGGCGTAGTCCCAGCGGCCACCCCTGGCACGCGCCCACTCGTCGTGGGCTCGCATCATGGGTTCGTGATGGGAGGTGCCCATGACGATGCCCATCTCGTCCGCCAGCGCCATATTCTTGGGGTCGTCGGCACCGAAGGCGCGTGGCTGCCACATGGCCGGCCACAGGTAGTTGCCGCGCAGGCGCAGGATCAGCTCGAAGACGTGGGCGTAGAAGGCGGCATTGGCGCCGCCGAACTTGGCCTGGGCCCAGGTGGACAGGGCTGGCGCCTCATCGTTGATGAAGATGCCGCGGTACTTGACGCCCGGCCGGTCGCGGCGCGTGCCGGCCGTGATGAAGACGTTCGCCTGCTTCTCGACCGGCACATCGGCCCACCAGGCCCAGGGACTGACGCCGATGCGGGCCGAGAGGTCGTAGGTGCCGAAGACGGCGCCGCGCCGGTCCGCGCCGGCAATGACGAGGGCGCGCGGAACGCCCGGCCAGGGCTGGTCCACCACCGCCTGGGCGTAGGCTTCCCATTGGCCCTGGAGATCGTCGAGCTTGAGTTTGCGGCGGGCGATCAAGTCGTCGAGTACCGCGCTGCGCCCCAGCTCGGCGATGACGACGACCTCGCCGCGCGCATCGGCCATGCGGTTCAACAGCCTTGCAGGCTTGCCCGACACGCGCTCCAGGTCGGCCGCGAAATTGCGGCTTGCATGCTGGAGTGCCGCGTCGGCCCCGGCGTCCACATAGACGGCCGCTGGCTGGCCCGCCCTCACCAGTGCGAGGCCGCGGCCGGGCTCACGCGCACAGACGGACACCGGCATGTCGCAGGCCAGGGCAGCCACTGTGTGGCAGACCATCACCAGCAGGGCGAGGAGCTTCGCGGGCCGTTGCATGCTTGTTTGTCTCCGCGGCGAACACCGCGTGCATGCCGCCCGAATGGTTACGCAATCAGGCAGGTTTGGCCTGAGTGCGAATGATCATCTTTTGAATTATGGTAGCGCAATCTTTTTGTTTGGGAGCGCGGGTTCACCCGCCCATCGGTACGCCGTCCATGATCCGCAACCCCTTGCTGCCCGGCTTCAACCCGGACCCTTCGTTTTGCCGCGTCGGCGATGACTTCTACATCGCGACCTCCACCTTCGAGTGGTATCCGGGCGTGCAGATCCACCACTCGCGCGACCTTGTCAACTGGACGCTGGTGGTCCGTCCTCTGAACCGCCGGAGCCAGCTCGACCTGCGCGGCAACCCCGACTCCTGCGGCGTCTGGGCGCCCTGCCTGTCCTACGCCGATGGCCAGTTCTGGCTGGTCTACACCGATGTCAAGCGCTTCGAAGGCAACTTCAAGGATGCGCATAACTGCATCGTCACGGCGCCCAGCATCGAAGGCCCGTGGAGCGACCCGGTATACGTGAACTCCTCGGGCTTCGACCCGTCCCTCTTCCATGATGACGACGGCCGCAAGTGGTTCCTCAACATGGTCTGGAACCACCGCACCGGCTCCATCGGTGGCCAGCCCAAGGCGCCCGCCTTCGACGGCATCCTGCTGCAGGAATGGGACGCCGAGAAGCGCCGGCTCGTCGGCCCCATCCACAAGATCTACAAGGGCACGTCGCTGGGCCTCGTCGAAGGCCCCCACCTCTTCAAGCGCAAGGGCTGGTACTACCTGGTCACGGCCGAGGGCGGCACGGGCTACAACCATGCGATGACGATGGCGCGCTCGCCTTCGCTGCTCGGGCCCTACGAGACCCATCCCAAACAACACGTCCTCAGCAGCAAGGACACGCCCGAAGCGCCGCTGCAACGCGCCGGCCATGGGCAGCTCGTCGAGCTCCCCGATGGCAGCACCTATCTCGCCCACCTCTGCGGCCGGCCGTTGCCCGGCACGCTGCGCTCTCCGCGCGGCCGCGAGACGGCCATCCAGCGTTGCATCTGGGGCGAGGATGACTGGCTCTATCTCGAGCACGGCGGCATGGTGCCGGCGGTGGATGTGGCCGCGCCGGTGGAAAGTGTCGAACCCAAGCCGCGGGGGGTCCTGCGCCGCAGCTTTGTCGACTGCCCCAGCTTGCCACCCGAATTCCAGTGGCTGCGCACGCCCGAGCCCGACCGGCTGTTCAGGCTGACAAGCGGTGCCCTGCGCCTGACGGGCCGCGAGTCGGTGGGCAGTTGGTTCGAGCAGAGCCTTGTGGCACGCCGCCAGGAGGACGCGAGCTTCCGCGCCGAGACCACGCTGTCCAGCTTCGCGCCCGACACCTACCAGCAGGCCGCCGGCCTCACCCACTACTACAACCGCCACAAATTCCATGCCTTGGTGGTGACCTGGCAGGACGGCCTGGGCCGCGTGCTGAGCATCCTGTCCTGCCCCGGCGACTGGCCCGACAACCGGTTGGAGTTCCCGCTGGTGGAGCCCATCAAGCTGCCCGATATCGGCCCGATGCGCCTGGCCGCCGACGTCAATGGCGTGGCCCTGCAGTTCCTCGCTGACTGGGGCGGAGGCTGGCAGCCCGTCGGGCCGGTACTGGACGCCAGCGTCATCTCCGACGAGGGCGGCCGCGGCGAACATGGCAGCTTCACCGGCGCCTTCATCGGCGTGCTGGCCTTCGACACCAGCGGCGCCGCAAGCACGGCCGACTTCACGAACTTCGACTATCTGCCGCGATGAGGACCGAGGTCTACGACGCGACCCGGGTCTCACAACTGTGAAGAAGGCCGCCGACCTGCGCAGCGCACGCTGGTTTACCAAGGACGATTTCCGCTCCTTCGGCCACCGCAGCCGCGTGCTGCAGATGGGCTATGCCGCCGAAGACTTCATCGGCAAACCCGTCATCGCCATCGTCAACACCTGGAGCGATGCCAACCAGTGCCACACCCACTTCAAGCAGCGGGTCGAGGACGTCAAGCGCGGCATCCTGCAGGCCGGCGGCTGGCCGCTGAAGCTGCCGGCCATCTCCTTGAGCGAAAGCATGGTCAAGCCGACGTCCATGCTCTATCGCAACTTCCTCGCGATGGAGACCGAGGAGCTGTTGCGCAGCCATCCGGTGGACGGCGCCGTGCTGATGGGCGGCTGCGACAAGACCAGGCCGGGCCTGCTGATGGGCGCCATCAGCATGGGCCTGCCCTGCATCTATCTGCCGGCCGGCCCCATGCTGCGCGGCAACTGGCGCGGCCAGGTGCTGGGCTCGGGATCAGATGCCTTCAAGTACTGGGACGAAAGACGCGCCGGACGGCTGAGCGACCAGGACTGGGCCGAGATGGAAGCCGGCATTGCGCGCAGCCATGGCACCTGCATGACCATGGGCACGGCCGCCACCATGATGGGCATTGCCGAAGCCGTGGGCTTCACGCTGCCGGGCGCGAGCAGCATCCCGGCGCCGGACGCCAACCATGTCCGCATGTCGGCCGAATGCGGCCGCCGCATCGTGCAGATGGTGTGGGACGACCTGACGCCCGCGAAGATGCTGAGCGAAGGCAGTTTTGCCAATGCGATTGCCGTCGCCATGGCCATGGGCTGCAGCACCAACGCCATCATCCATCTCGTCGCCATCAGCCGCCGCGCGGGCCCGGCCGTCACGCTGGACGACTTCGACGCGGCCAGCCGCCATGTCGGCGTCATCGCCAACATCCGACCCAGCGGCGACCGCTATCTGATGGAAGATTTCTTCTATGCCGGCGGCCTGCCGGCGTTGATGAACGCCATGCGGGACAAGCTCGACCTGTCGGCCCTCACGGCCAACGGCCGCACGCTGGGCGACAACATCGAAGGCGCGCAAGTCTTCAACGACGACGTCATCCGGCCGCTGGACAACCCATCTACGCCGAGGGCGCGCTGGCGGTGCTGCGCGGCAATCTCGCGCCGGACGGTGTCGTCATCAAGCCCAGCGCCGTCGCAACGCATCTGCTGCATCACACCGGGCGAGCGCTGGTGTTTGACGACTACCCCAGCCTCAAGGCCGCCGTCGAAGACCCAGACCTCGACGTGACGGGCAGCGACATCCTGGTGCTGCGCAACGCCGGCCCCAAGGGCGCCGGCATGCCCGAGTGGGGCATGTTGCCCATCCCGACCAAGCTGCTGAAGCAGGGCGTGACCGACATGCTGCGGTTGTCGGACGCGCGCATGAGCGGCACCAGCTATGGTGGCTGCCTGCTGCACTGCAGCCCCGAGGCCTTCATCGGCGGCCCGCTGGCCCTGGTGAAGACGGGCGACCACATCAGTGTCGATGTACCGGCCCGAAGTATCCGTCTCGAAGTCAGTGACGAGGAGCTGGCTGCACGCCGCGCCGCCTGGACACCACCGCCCCGGCGCTACGAGCGCGGCTACGGCTGGATGTTCGGCCGCCACATCCTGCAGGCCCATGAGGGCTGCGACGTCGATTTTCTCGAAACCCAGTTCGGCGCGTCGGTGCCGGAACCGGTCATCTATTGAGGCAGACATGAACCCGGACACGCGCAAAAAGCTGATGGGCGTCAGCACCGCCACGCTCTGCACCGCCTTGTTCAAGCGCGGTCTGCGCCATCAGTTCATCCAGGGCGTGCTGCCACTGAACCCCGGTCTGCCGAACATGGTGGGCCCCGCCTACACGCTGCGCTACATCCCCGCGCGCGAGGACCTGAACGACATCGGCGTGTTCAAGGACCGCGCCCATCCGCAGCGCAAGGCCGTCGAGGAATGCCCCGAGGGCGCGGTCCTCGTCATCGACAGCCGCAAGGACGCGCGGGCGGCCTCGGCCGGCGGCATCCTGGTCGCTCGGCTGATGGTGCGCGGCGTGGCCGGCGTCGTCACCGACGGCGGCTTTCGCGACAGCCCCGACATCGCCAGATACGCCTTCCCGGCTTACCACTCGCGGCCAAGCGCGCCCACCAACCTGACCCTGCACGAGGCCATCGCCATCAATGAACCGATCGCCTGCGGCGACGCGCCGGTCTTTCCGGGCGACGTCGTCGTCGGCGATGCCGAGGGCGTCGTCGTCATCCCGGCCCACCTCGCCGACGAGGTCGCCAGCGAGGCCGTCGAGATGACGGTCTTCGAGGACTATGAGCAGGACAAGGTCATGGGCGGCCGCAGCGTGCTCGGCCTCTACCCGCCGACTGATGCCGACGTGGCTGCAGACTTCGCGGCCTGGCGCCAGCTCAAGGGGCGCTGAGCTTCTTGTCGCAACGCCGGTCGAGCAACTCGGCCGGGAAGGCCTCGGCCATCACGCGATAGCCGGCCAGCGAGGGATGCAGCCCGTCGTTGTCGACTTCGGCACGCAGAAACGCCTGCCGCGCCGGATCGCGCATCAGCGCATCGAAATCCAGCAGCGCGTCGAAGCGGCCCGGCTCGCGCAGCCAGGCATTCAGCGCCTGCCGATCGGCCTCGTTCTCGGCCTGGGGCGCGTAATAGCCGCTGCCCGAATAAGGCATGACGGTGGAGGCGATTAGGCAGACACCGCGGGCACGGGCGCGCGTGGCGAGGTCCATAAAGCCGGCCTTCAGTTCGGCCAGCAGGAGCGCGCGCGACTCCGGCGTCGTCGGCTTGCCGCGGTGGCTGATGCCGAGGTCGTTGACACCGATCAGCACGACGGCGTGGGTCACGCCGGTGCGCGCGAGCACGTCCCGCTCGAAGCGCGAGACCAGGTTGGGGCCAAGGCCGTCGCGCAGCAGGCGGCCGCCGCCGATGCCGGTATTGACCACGCTGGCCTCGCGCTTCTCGGCAACCAGGCGGCGCGACAGCAGATCCGTCCAGCGCTGGTAGCTGCCCGAGGGCACACCATAGCCATCAGTGATGGAGTCACCCGTCGCGACGATGACGGGCGCAGGCCTGGCGGCACGCACATCGACGGCTGCGAGATGCCACCAGCCCTCCTGCGCCACGGCTTCGGGCCAATCCGCCAGGCCGACGCGGTTGCCCTCGACGGCCCAACTGCGAATGCGCGAGCCCGGATGCACGCTCGCCGTGCTCGGCCCGGCCTGCACATAGCCCTGCACGGCGAGATCGGCCTGCCGCGCCACGGCGAAATCGATGGGGTCGCTCCAGACCTCGGCGCGCGCCGGCACGACGACTTCGCGCCGACCACCAAAGCTCAGCGCGCGCAGGCTGGCCGCGTTCACCGCAACACCGTCCGCCAGCGCCACGGTCACGGCGCCCAGGCTCAGCGGCTCGGCACCAAAGAGATTGCTGATGCGCACCCGCAGCGCCGGACCCGCTGCGTCCACGCGGACGATCTGGCGCAGGCTGACGTTGCGCATGGGCTGGCGCCACTGAATCACGGCGTTGGCGGGCGGCGTCTGCTCCAGCTGGGCGCTGCCCCACCCCGCCACCCAAGGTCCATCGCCACGCGGTGCGCCGGCGCAGCCCACCAGCAGCAGGCCAACGGCCAGCAGAACCGCCATCAACGATTTGTTCATGGAAAAATGGTAGCGTGATCATTTTTGCTGTCATCGAGGCGATCCCCAGCCCAGTCAGCAGTAGCGACCGCGTCGAAGCGCAGCTTCGGCACAAGCGGCGCCCAATCGTTGGCCGGGTCCTGCCGCACCGCAGCCGCTCGCGGCCTCAGGGTCCTCAGACCTCGATGGGTTGCTCCGGCCTCCGCCTGTGAGGGTTTCGGATCAATCCTGCGACAGCCAGGTGCAGGTCCCGCTGGATGCCTGCCGGTTGCTCTGCATGCCGACCGGCCTCGTCTTGCCGAGCTCGGCGGCCAGCTGCTCGATGTAGGCCTTGCTCGGATGCCAGGGGCCCGAACTGAAGCTGTCACTCTGCAGGGTGACCCGCCGGGTATAGATCACCCGCCACAACAAGACATTGTCCATTTCAGCGACTTTGCTAACGTCTTCATGAAATGGTATTCAGGGCAGGTTCCGGCGTCATCGCCACCGGTCAAGCAGCGCGCCGTGACGGCGCGTAGTTCACGGATCGGCCTGCGTGCGAAGCCCCACCGTATTGCCATTTGTGGCGCTGTAGGTGATCGACCTAGGCGCCCTGTCAAGAACTCCCGGCTTGCTGTTCAGCGGCTCATCGGCTAGCGGCGTTGGACGCCTGCGCCGGCCGCGTCGACCACAGCGGTTGCTGCGCCAGTTCAGCAGCAGTGGCGTCATCGGCCGTCACCGCATATTCATTGCTGCTGCGCTCCACGAAATAGGCCGAGCGGTAGCGTTGTAGCAAGCCACCGAGCGCCTGGCGTGCCTGGCTGGGAGGGCCGTTGAAGGTGAGTGTCAGCGTGGTCATGGTCGGCGCTTCCGTCAAAAGGCCAGCGGGCTATTGCCGTCGGCACTCCTTGAACGTCGGCATCCGGGCGCGGTTGACGCCGAAGATTGCTACAGCTTGTGAGCAGCCGCGCCGACGGCACTGTGGCCTGCGGGGCATCAGGCTTGCGGATTCGAGCGCGCAGGCCCAGCCCGACCGCGAGCAGTACCAGGCCGCCCTGTCAGAAGCCCAGCGGGCGCGGCAGGGCTTGTGCTCGCAGGATCGCGTGGAGGCACCTCGGGACTTTCGGGCCCGGGTGAGCCAGTACCAGCGTTGGTGGCTCATGGCCGTTGCCGGCCTGTCTGCGATCACCTCGATCGGTCTCGTCTTCTCCGTCTACGACAAGAGGATCTCAGCCTGGCTGGAGAAGCAGGACCGGCTCAGCAAGGAAACGGCTGAGGCCTGCAGCCAGGCGCGCATGCAGGCCGAGGCGGAGCAGGCCGAACGAGAGCAGACGCGGGAGATCGCCAACCGGGAGATGGACCGCCTGGCCGCCGAGCGCCGGCGCCAAGGGCTTGCCTAGCCCTCCACCCTCTGTCCGGTAGCGGCCACCATGCTTTCACCGACCCGCGGCCAAGCGCGTCGCAGGGCTTCCAGACCCACGTCCAGGGACTTGCGCCAGGCCGGTCCGCGGGCACGCGTCTGGGCGATCATTTCCACGATGCTGTCGGGATCACGCTGCAGGAAGTAGTCGATCAGCGCCGCGGCCTGGGCGATGTCCTTCTTGGTCTTGGACCGGCTGTCCCCGGTGCGCTCGGCGGCCACGAGCAGCTTGCCCACGGCGTACGCAGCCGGCGCCGGCAGGTTGACGACGATGGCCGACGTGCTGCCCAGCAGGGCCGCGGGAATGGGTGCCTCCAGCGCCAGTTCCATGAAGCGCAGGGGCTGCAGGGTCACGTTCAGCGCGCGGCAGTCGACCGGCTTGTCGCCGGTGCGGGTCCTGGAGGTCAGCCAGTCCAAATCGAAGTCCGGCTCGTCTGGCTTGACGTAGCGGGTCCCCGAGTTCACCGGCACGAAACCCATCTGCAGGGACTCGATGGCCGAGTGGGCATCGACACGGGCATCGGGCGCCAGCGCCAACGAGAGGTTGCGGCCCGCGTGGGCAAAGTCCAGGTCGACCGTCTGGCCCGGATCCCCCCAGATCACGCCGAGCACGTTCTGATAGGCCAGGAAGGCATGTGTGCCCACGACAAGGGCGCCAGCAGAGAACACCCCGTGATCGGCCAGGCGCTTTAGCACCCGGAAATGCTTCGGGGCCACGGTGTAGCAGCCCAGTGCCGCGGCCGCGTTGGCCAGCTTGCGCAAATGCTGCTGATTTGCGCTCGCGGTCTCGTTGCGAGCGGCTTCGATGAGCGCCCGGGTCGCGTCGTCGTCCGGCCCGACGTAGATCTGCTCAAGGCCGGCCGGGCCCTTGCGCTGGTAGTACCAGTAACGCTTGTCGTGGATCCGCTTGGACGTGAAACCGCCCGGCAGATCCGCCGGCGAGCGGTTGAGCTGTGCCATCCGAGCGGCCGACAGCACCGACGAGTAAGCGGCCTGAGCCGCGGCGCTGTTGTCGACAAACATATCCGTATACTACCTTTCTTCTCACGGTAGTACATCAATACTGCCACCCTCAGTCACTTGGAGCAGCAGTGGCAGCAGCCCGCTTCGACAGGCGCCGCTAGCCCATCGACCTGCGTTTGAACGATTCAAGGCCAATTTGGCGCGCAACCCGCAGCAACTGGAGCTGCTTGTTTACGACATTGCGGCGGTGACGGCGGCACCGGAGAATCGCGCACCAAATCGCAGCCGATGTTTACGACTTTATTAGCCTGTTTACGACTTTAATTGTCGAGAACACAGATTGAGAGGAACCTGCCCTGTCATTCGACAGTGACCGACTTCGCCAGATTGCGGGGTTTGTCCACATCCGTCCCCCTCGCGCAGGCCGTGTGATAAGCCAGCAGCTGCAGCGGCACGACGTGCAGGATGGGGCTCAGCGCGCCGTAGTGCTCGGGCATGCGGATGACGTGCAGGCCGGCTTCGCTTTCGATGGCAGTGTCACCATCGGCGAAGACATAGAGCTGGCCGCCGCGCGCGCGGACTTCCTGCATATTGCTCTTGAGCTTCTCCAGCAAGGCGTCGTTGGGCGCCACGGTGACGACGGGCATCTCGGCCGTCACCAGGGCCAGGGGACCATGCTTGAGTTCACCCGCCGGATAGGCTTCGGCGTGGATGTAGCTGATTTCCTTGAGCTTGAGGGCGCCCTCCAGTGCGATCGGGTAATGCAGGCCGCGGCCCAGGAAGAGCGCGTTTTCCTTGCGGGCGAATTCCTCGCTCCAGGCAATGACCTGAGGCTCCAGGGCCAGGACGGCCTGCACGGCGACGGGCAGGTGGCGCAGGTCCTTCAGATGCACGGCTTCATCAGCCTCGCTGAGGTGGCCGCGCGTCTGGGCCAGCGCCAGTGTCAGCAGGAAGAGGCCGACGAGCTGCGTGGTGAAGGCCTTGGTGGAGGCCACGCCGATCTCGGCGCCGGCACGGGTGATATAGGCCAGCTCGCACTCGCGCACCATGGCGCTGGTGGACACATTGCAGATGGTCAGCGTGTGCTTCATGCCCAGCGAGCGGGCATGCTTGAGCGCGGCGATGGTGTCGGCCGTCTCGCCGCTCTGGCTGATGGTGACGACGAGCGTGCGCGGATTGGGCACGCTGTCGCGGTAGCGGTATTCGCTGGCAATCTCGACGCTGGTGGGGATCTTGGCGATGCTCTCCAGCCAGTACTTGGCTGTGGAGCCCGAGTAGTAGCTGGTGCCGCAGGCCAGGATGAGGACGTTGTCGACCTCCTTGAAGATGCGGTAGGCGCCGTCGCCGAAGAGCTCGGGGCTGATGCTAGTCACCGCGTCCAGCGTGTTGGCGATGGCCACCGGCTGCTCGAAAATTTCCTTCTGCATGTAGTGGCGGTAGGGGCCGAGCTCGGCCGCGCCGCTGTGGGCGTGCACCGTCTTCACTTCGCGCTGCACAGCGCCGTAGCGGCCGGTCGTGGTGTCAAGGCGACTGAGCCAGTAGCGGCCCAGCTGCAGGTCGACGACGTCGCCCTCTTCCAGGTAGACGATCTGGTCGGTCACGCCGGCCAGGGCCATGGCGTCGGAGGCGACGAAGTTCTCGCCTTCGCCCACGCCCAGCACCAGTGGCGAGCCCTCGCGGGCGGCGACGACGCGATGTGGCTCGTCACGGCAGAACACCGCCACGGCATAGGCTCCCTTGAGGCGCGGCAGGGCCTGCTGCACGGCATCGAGCAGGTCGCCGCTGTAGAGGTGGTCGATCAGGTGGGCGATGACCTCGGTGTCGGTCTGGCTGGTGAACTGGTAGCCGCGCGCCTTCAGCTCGGCGCGCAGATCGTCGTGGTTCTCGATGATGCCGTTGTGGACCAGGGCGATGCGCCCGATGCCGTCGGCCGACGCGTTGGGGCCGGGCGAGAAATGCGGGTGGGCGTTGTGCACGGCCGGCGCACCATGCGTGGCCCAGCGGGTGTGTGCGATGCCGGTGCCGGCGGAGATGCCGTCCTGGTCGGCCTGGGTTTGCAGCTCGGCCACGCGCGAGGTGGAGCGGGCACGGCGCAGGGCGCCGTCCTGGTGCACGGCCACGCCGCAGGAGTCATAGCCACGGTACTCGAGACGCTTCAGGCCTTCGACGAGGATGGGGACGATATTGCGCTGACTGACCGCGCCGACGATGCCGCACATGGATGGATCTCCGTTGGGGAATGGCGAAATCGTAGACAGGTCGTCTCGGCTAATGGGTGCAAAATTAGGCCAAAATTGAACAAATATTTCTCATATGCGCGGTGACAAAATATTCTTCCAAAAATAATATCTTCAATGATCAATATTGACGCCATCGACTTGCGCCTGCTGGACGCCCTGCAGACCGACGCCTCCTTGAGCAACCAGGACCTGGCGGCTCGCGTCGCCGTGTCGCCGGCCACCTGCCTGAGGCGCGTCAAGCGGTTGGTGGAGGCCGGCATCGTGGAGCGCCGTGTGGCCCTGTTGTCGCCCGACAAGCTGGGTGCCGGCCTGTCGGCCATCCTGGAGATCACGCTGGACCGCCAGGGCGCCGAGCATCTGGATGCCTTCGAGGCTCGCGCCGTGCAGGAAGCGGCCGTGCAGCAATGCTGGCGCGTGTCGCCTGGGCCGGATTTCATGCTCGTCGTGCAGGTGGCGGACATGCCGGCTTACCAGGCCTTCAGCCAGCGCCTGCTGACCCAGGAGGCCAATGTGCGCAATATCAAGGCCTTCTTCAGCGTGAAGCGGGCCAAGTTCGACACCCGCATCGGCCTGCCATCCCCCTAACTTCGCAGGCTCCCCCGCGAGCCCGGGGGGCAAATGGCGCGCCTGCAGCCGACAGAATGGGGTCATCCCGCCCCATAGACCGGAGCCCCCAATGCTGTCCCGCAAGTCCCTCCGCCCCGCCGCGTTCGCACTGGCCCTGGGCCTGGCCGGCCTGGCTCCCACCGCCCAGGCACTCAACATCGTGCTGACCGACGTCGGCACGACCAAGATGTCGGCTGCGGAGCTGAGCGGCTTCCAGACCGCCGCCAACTACTGGTCGACGACTCTGACCGACAACGTCACCATCTACATCAACATCGCCTTCAACGACTTGCCCGCCAACGTCTTGGGGTCGACCAACCCGACACATGCGGTCATCAACTACAGCACGCTGCGCAGCAGACTCACGAGCGACGCCAAATCGCCGACCGATGCCCTCGCCGTGGCCAGTCTGTCGCCAGGATCTTCGGCCAACTTCTGGGCAACCCAAGGGGACTTGACGACCCGCTTCGATAACGACGGTTCGACGAACAACACGCAGTTCGTCATCACCACTGCCAACCTCAAGGCCATTGGCCTGAGCGCCAACACCGACGCCGGCTCTCCGGACGCGAGCATCCAGTTTGCGAATGCCTATGCCGGCAACTTTGCCTTCACGCGCATCAATGGCGGCGTGCCGGCCAACAAGATCGACTTCATCACCGTGGCCGAGCATGAGATCGGGCATGCCCTGGGCTTTGAGTCGGGCGTGGACTTCGTCGACTATTGCGTCGACCATACTGCGCAATGCGGCTTGTCGGGTGCTGCCAACGAATTTGAGAACCAGGTGATCTACACCCCGCTGGACCTGTTCCGCTACTCCGCACCTGGCAAGCGCGACGTGACTCTGGGCGGATCGCCCTATTTCTCCGTCGATGGCGGTGCCACGTCCATCCAGCCTTTCTCGACCGGTGTGAACCACGGTAACGGCTGGCAGGCCAGCCACTTTGGCACCAGCGTCATCACACTGATGCGCCCCTTCGTCAGCAACGGCCAGTCCTACGACGCCACCGCCAGCGACCTGATGGCCTTCGACGCCATCGGCTGGGACCTCGCCGCCGCCGTGCCGGAACCCAGCCAGTACGTCATGCTGGCCGTCGGCCTCGTCGCCATCGGCCTGGCACGCCGCCGCAAGCGCGACTGAGCCTGGAGCTTCAATCGGGATAGGGGTCGACCATTGTCGGCCGAACCCCTCCCACACCACCCGGCATGCGGGTCCGCACCGGGCGGTTCGAGGGCTTGAGGTCATGAGAGCCGGGGAAGGCCCAGCCGGTCGAAGTAGCTGATGGTCAGGACCGTCTTGAGTAGACCA